>CAJDTN010000038.1_pt1 | contig 34795 bp, 22 predicted proteins | sample 7389801 | NCBI WGS metagenome assembly CAJDTN01 (sample SAMEA7055653, study PRJEB34461) | soil metagenome | biome: terrestrial ecosystem; feature: Peninsula; material: soil | place: Antarctica | collected 2016
CAAGACCTTCATCACCTACCAGAACAACGATCCGCGGCAGGTGCAGAACTGGGAGAGCTACGGCCGCCGCTACGAGGTGGGTGTTTCGTACAAGTTCCAGTAGCGCCAGCAGGATTGCGTTCCCCTCGAGCCCCGTTGGGTGACACCAACGGGGCTTTTTTGACAGGCCCACGGCCGCCGGGTTACTGAAGAACGATGAACAACGAAACACGTGGCAACGGCATGAATGCAGCCCCTGTCCAACACGTGGTGATCGTCGGCGGCGGCACCGCCGGATGGATGACCGCTGCCCTGCTCGCCCAGGCGATTGGCACCGCGGTGCAGATCCGGCTGATCGAATCGGACGAGATCGGGATCGTCGGCGTGGGCGAAGCCACCATTCCGCAGATCCGCCATATCAGCGACTTCCTCGGCCTCGACGAGGACGACATGCTCCAAGCCACCCAGGGCACGTTCAAGCTGGGTGTGCAATTGAACAACTTCGGCCGCCTGGGTGATTCCCTGCCGTTGGGGTTGATCGGGTTTCATCACTACTGGCTGCGCGAACGCCAGCGCCATCCAGACAGCGACCTGTGGGCGTACTCGCTCAACACCCAGGCCGCGAACCAACACCGCTTCGCACGCATGGAGAAAGTCGGCAGCAGCCCGCTCGGCGGCATCAAGTACGCCTACCATTTCGATGCGGGCCTCTACGGCCAGTATCTGCGCAAACGTTGTGACCCCGCCGTCGTGCAACGCACCGAGGGCAAGGTGGTCGAAGTGAAGCTGCGCGAGGGCGATGGCTTCATTGAATCGGTGCAGTTGGCGAGCGGCGAAGTCATCGCTGGCGACCTGTTCATCGACTGCTCGGGTTTTCGCGGTCTGCTGATCGAAGGTGCGCTCAAGACTGGCTACGAAAGCTGGCAACACTGGTTGCCATGTGATCGCGCCATGGCCGTGGCTTGCGAACGCACTGAACCGCTGTGGCCGTACACCCGCGCCACCGCACGCACGGCGGGCTGGCAATGGCGGGTGCCGCTGCAACACCGCACCGGCAACGGTCATGTGTATTCCAGCCATTACATGAGCGACGACGAGGCCAGCGCGATGCTGCTGGCCAACCTCGATGGCGAGGCGCTGGGCGAGCCTCGACCGCTGCGCTTCACCACCGGCATGCGACGCAAGGCGTGGCAGCGCAACTGCGTAGCGTTGGGTCTCGCTGCCGGCTTCATGGAGCCGCTGGAGTCAACCAGCATCCATCTGATCCAGTCCGGCATCAGCCGCCTGCTGGCGATGTTTCCGGGTCGACATTGCGATCCGGTACTGGTCGATGAGTACAACCGCCAGACCCGCTTCGAATACGAAAGCGTCCGCGATTTCCTGATCCTGCATTACAAGGCCACCGAGCGCGACGACACCGCGTTCTGGCGCCAATGCGCAAACATGGAGGTTCCGCCCGGGCTTGCCCGCAAGATCGCCCTGTTCCGCAACCACGGCCAGATCTTCCGTGAGCACGATGAACTGTTCACCGAAATTGCCTGGCTGCAGGCGATGATCGGTCAGCGCATCGAGCCACAGGCACATCACCCGCTGGCCGATGGCCTGAGTGAAGCGCAGCTGGACGGTTTTCTCGGCGACATCCGCACCTTGATCGGCCGCGCCGCGGCCAGCATGCCCGACCACGCCCGCTTTGTTGCCGATCACTGCGAAGCGATCATGCCGGGCTGATGCGAACAGGCCGAACGTCTATCGTTGTCTCTCCGGCCGGATCGACCGGCCTGGAGACCCGGCGTCAATACTGTCGGCCAGCGAGACCATCCGCGACAGCAGCGGAATCATTTCACTGCGCAGCCCGCCATGGTGGCAATTGCCACATGTCCGCACCCGCGCCGCTAACCTGCCCATGAGCGACGCGGCTCCGCCTCTCGCGCAAGTAGTTCCCCCGCCGCGTTCTCGGTCAAGGGCAAATGCAGCAAGTAGCCCTGGAACCCGTCGCAACCCAGTGATTTCAGCAAATCGAGTTGAACCCGTGTCTCCACGCCCTCGGCGACCACCGTCAGACCCAGGTTGTGAGCCAGCGCGATAATGGTGCGGATGATCGGCGCCTCGTCGCGACCGTCGAGAGGCTTCACTCCAATCTCGCACACGAAAGACTGGTCGATCTTCAGCCTGCTCACCGGCAGCTTGTGCAGGTAGCTGAGTGAGGAATAGCCCGTACCGAAATCGTCGATCGCCACGCCAACACCGATTTTGCGCAACTCGGCCAGGTTGACCGAAGCTTCGGCGGCATTGCGCAGCAGCAAGCTCTCGGTGATTTCAAGCTCCAGCGCCATCGGATCGAGCCGCGTGTCTGCCAATACCCGGCGCACCGTTTCCAGCAGGTCACCACGACGAAATTGCACCGCCGAGACGTTTACCGAGACCGTCAGCGACTTGTGCCGGCCACGACGCCAGACTGCCATGCAGCGGCAGGCTTCACGCATCACCCATTCACCAATCGGAACAATCAGTCCGCTCTCCTCGGCCACCGGGATGAATTGCGAGGGCGGTACCAGCCCCAGCGTCGGGTGCTCCCAGCGCAGCAGCGCCTCGAACCCATTGATCTCGCCAAACTGATCTGTCTGCGGCTGGTAGTGCAAACTCAACTGTCCCAGTGCCATGGCATGGCGCAGCTGCCGTTCCATCTCGACGCGCTCGAGCACGTGGGTATTCATCTGCGGCGTGAACCACATGCAATTGTCGCGTCCGGCTTCCTTGGCGCGATACATCGCGGTGTCGGCGCTGGCCATCAGCGTTTCGACATCGTCGCCGTCCGCGGGGAAAAGGCTCATTCCGATCGAAGTGCTGAGAAAAAATTCATGCTCCCCGACATGAAACGGTGCGCGCATGGATTCCAGCAGCTCTCCGGCCACGCGCATCGCATCCTGCGGATCGTTGAGCTCCGGCACCACCACCATGAACTCGTCACCGCCGAGTCGGGCCAGCGTGTCGCTCTTGCGGATGCAGCTGTTCAGCCGGCGGGCAACTTCGCACAGCAGCAGGTCGCCATGCGAGTGGCCCAGCGTGTCGTTGATCTGCTTGAAATGGTCCAGATCCATGAACAGCACCGCCACCTGATGTTGCTTGCGCATGGCCAGTGCCAACGCCTGACCCAGCCGGTCCTGCAACAACAGCCGGTTCGGCAACCCGGTCAATGCATCATGCTGGCCCTGGTGTGCCAGCCGATCGGTCAACCGACGATGCTCGATCGCCACCGCGGCCAGTCTGCTGGCAGCCACGATGAGTTCAAGCTCGGCATCGTCGGGAGCACTTGGCCGATCGCGGTAGACGGCAAACGCGCCCAGCACCCCGCCATCGCTGGCGGGGATCGGCACCGACCAGCACGCATGCAGGTTGTGCCGAAGTGCAAGCGTCCGGTAGTCGACCCACAGCGGATCGCTGGCAATGTCACTCACCACCACGGACCGGTTGAGGTAGCAGGCGCTCCCGCAACTACCCACGGTCGGGCCAATCGCCAGCCCTTCGAGCGATCTGGAATAGGCGTCTGGCAAGCGCGGCGCGCTGCCCACATGAAGGCGCCCGTCCCGCAACAACAAAACCGAGCCGCGGGACCCCGGTAGCTGCGTTTCCAGCATGCCGACGACACTGCCCAGCACCTGCGCGAGTGGCTCATCGCGCGCCACCTGTTCCAGGATCAGGCGACGATCCCGCTCCACCGTCTCCTCCAGCTTGCGCGCGCTGATGTCGAGGCAGGCTCCCACCATGCCCGAGGCACGACCGTACGAATCGACCCGCACTTCGACCTGGTTGTGCAGGGTACGGGTGACGCCCGCTTCGTCAACAACGCGAGCTTCCAGTCGAAACGGCTGGCCGTCCTGCATGGCCTGAGCCGACCGGTACTCGATCATCTTGCGATCGTCCGGATGCACGCGCCCGAGAAAGTCCCCGACACTGGGTATGTGGCAAGCTGGATCAAGACCGAAGATCCGGCACAATTCGTCCGACCAGGCGAGGCTGCGGGTATGCGCATCCCATTCCCAACTGCCCAGATGCGCCAGCCGTTGCGCTACTTCCAGGCGCTTCTCGCTCTCGCGCAGGGCCACCTCGGCTTGCTTGCGCTCGATCACGGTGGCTACCTGTCCACAAACGAATTCGAGCAGCAACTTGTCCTTGTTGGTATAGCGGACGCTGCCGTCGTAGCTTTGCACGACCAACGCGCCAAGTGTGCCAGCCTTTGATTTCAGCGGCACGCCGAGCCAGTCCAGCGAATCGGTACCGATGCAGGGCGTATCCTCGGGTCGCGCATCGTTGATGGTGTCGGCGGTAAAAAGCATGGACTCGCCACGCTCGATCAAGCGGCCGGTGAAGGTCCCTTCGCTGATCAGGCGTACACCAGGATTGGGATCGCGTTCGTCCTCGAAATAGGGAAAGCTCATTTCGCCGCGCTTTTCGTCGTACAGCGCCACGAAGAAGTTCCGTGCCGGCAATAGTCCACTGATGATGTGGTGGATGCGCGGGAACAATTCGTCCAGCGTCCCGGATGACTGCGCCGCGTCGGAGATTTCCCACAACGCACGCTGGGTGCGTTCCTCGTGCTTGCGCTGCGAAATATCGCGAATGGTTGCAATGATCAGCTTTTGCCGACCGGACGTGATCGGTGTGAGCAGCACCTCGGCAGGAAATTCGGCGCGCTGCGGGCTGCAATGCGTCCACTCGCAACGATGGCTGCCCTCGCGTATCGCCAGCGCGATCAGCTCGTCCGCCTTCTCCAGCGAAGACCTGCCATCGGGCTGCCGTGATGGGGACAACTCCGCCGGCCGCAGGGCCAGAATGCCCTGCTTGTCGGCGCAGCAAAACATGGTCACCGCCGCCTGATTACAATCGACGAGACGACTGTTGGCACCATCGAGAATCAGCAGTGCATCCGCGATCTGCTCAAACATCTGGCGAAAACGTGCTTCGCTGCTGCGCAGCGCCGACTCCACCGCCTTGATCGCGGTGATGTCGCGAAAGCTCCAAACTCGCCCCGCCGGGACGTCATCAACGATGTGCGGCTGCGAGTAGCGCTCGAACACGCGACCATCCTTGAATTGAAGGACGTCGCGGCTGATCTCCGCGGGATGTTCGTAAAGCGACTCCACCAGCGCGATGAAAGCCTGCGGATCCACCAGCTGATCAAGCACGTAAGCGAGCAACCGCTCATCGTTGCCGCTGGCCATCAACTCATCGGGAATGCGCCAGAGTTGCTGGAACTTGCGGTTCGTTCCGGCGACGCCTCGCTGCGTGTCCACCACCAGGATGCCGTCGGCGGTGGCGTCGAGGGTGGCTTTCTGCAAGGCGAGCAGGTTCCGCAGATGCTGCTCGCCCTGCACCGTCTGAGTCACCTCGCGATAGCTGATCACCCAGCCGATGCGGCGGCCACCCAGGATCTGCGGCGCAGTTCGCCGTTCTGCTACCCGACCATTCTTGAAATGCAGCGTGACCGTGCTGCTGGCATCCGAACGCAACGACGTGCGCGCGGCTTCCATGAACGCCGCGGGGTCGCACATTTGCTCGGCGACTTGAGCCTGCAGCGTGTTGAAGTCGGCCCGTTCCAGCATCTGCGGAGAGAGATTCCACAGCTCTCGGGCACGCTCGTTGCCATGAACCAGCCGGCCGTCGTTGGACACCACCACAATGCCGTCGCCGGACGCTTCCAGCACCGCATGCAGTTCCGAGCCGGACATCATCCGGCGCTGACGTGCCACGGCTGTGTGCAGTGTGTCCGACAGGCGAAGCAGCTGATTGGCATCGCAGGTCAGGTACTCGGTGGCGCCACGCTTGATCGCTTCGGCGGCGATTGCCTCCGAACCGCTCCCGGCAAGGACCACCAGCGCCAGCCGCGCATCCCTGGCGCGCACCACCTCGATAATCTCCAGCGGACCGAAACCGTGCGGCTGGCAGTCGCACAGCACTACGTCCCAGCGGCCACTGGAGAGCAGCAGCTCGAACTCACCCCGATCATTCGCAAAACTCCACTCGAAGTCCCCAGCCAGACCGCCAAGCGCGTGCCTGGCAGAATTTTCTGCCAAAGGGAGCTCGGCAACGCAAAGGACGCGCAAAGGATGGTTCATCACGACCTGGAGCTGGTGGGGATGGCTCGGACGGCACGCCGAGAAGGTGAGTATGAAAGAGCACCATGCGCTCCGTGACACCCGAACTGCAGGTACTCCACGCCCCTTATCGGCCTTTGCCCGGCTGGCTTGAGGTCGCTTGTGGTCAATTCCTGACCCGTCGTGTCAACTGGCACCACGTGGTGCCGCATTGTCCGGGAGAAAATCCCGCGCCCACACTCCATACCCACACCGCTGCCATATGTCTGGCAGGAAGCAAGCAATGGCCATGCCATCGCGCACGTCTGGTCGTCGAACACGGCGAATGCGTTGCGTGGCCGGTGCGGAGCGCCCGCCGGCGAGTCGCTGGCCAACCGGACCACGCCAGGATGCCGAGAGGAGAGTGGCCACGCGTTGCGCCGGACGTTTGCAGCGCCCGGACCAACGCGATTTCGCATGCCACGCAGGGCATCAACACAGCGTTGGCCCACTGCAAGCGGCGCATTCAACGCATGAATACGTATGCAAAGAGGGCTTGTCAAGCACAACATCGACCTATCATGAAACCGCTCGTGGAGATGATTCAGCCGTCGGCGCGGAGTCTGCCCTGCATGCCGACACGCGCTCAAAGAACGCTCGCCAGGATGGAGTCACGATGTTCCGTCGTTCGATGCTTTTTCCGCTGCTGTGCAGCGCCGCACTACTCGCCTGCACGTCGACGGCGGCGGCTGCCGCCAAGGCACCAGCGCGCCCGGCCATGGCGAATGGCAACGCGGCGGGTGACTCCGGCGTCTACTACGAAATCTTCGTACGCAGCTGGTACGACAGCGACGGCGATGGCAGCGGCGACCTCAACGGCGTCACGGCCAAGCTCGATTACCTGAAATCGCTGGGCGTCAGCGGTATCTGGCTGATGCCGATCAACCCCTCGCCCAGCTACCACGGCTACGACGTCACCGACTATGTCGGCATCAACCCGCAATACGGCACGCTGGCCGACTTCGACCGCTTGCTGGCCGCGGCGCACCAGCGCGGCATCAAGGTGATCATGGATCTGGTGATCAACCACAGCAGCGATCAGCATCCCTGGTTCAAGGCGGCGCGCAATCCGGCAAGCCCGTATCACGACTGGTACCAGTGGTCGGACCAGCGCACCGACCTGGCCGCGGTCAGCGCCACCGGCTCGCCGGCGTGGCACGCGCTGGGCAAACAGCATTACCTGGGCATCTTCGTCGCCCAAATGCCGGACCTGAACTTCGACAACCCGGCGGTGCGCGAGGAAATGATCAAGGTCGGCCGGTTCTGGCTGAAGCGCGGCGTCGACGGCTTCCGCCTCGACGCGGCCCAGCACGTCTACTACGACTTCGAGAACCAACGCGACGATCCGCAGATCCTGGCGAAGAACCTCGCCTGGTGGAGCGAGTTTCGCCAGGGCATCGACACGGCCAATCCCGACGCGTACCTGGTCGGCGAAGTGACGCGTGACACCGAGGCCGAGCTGGCGCCCTGGTTTGAGCCACTCAGTGCGGTGTTCAACTTCCCGCTGGCGACACAGCTGATCGAGAGCGCCCGTACCGGACAGGCCGGCAAGTTGGCCGGGTTGCTCGAGCGCACCTCGCAAGCGTACTACGCGGTTACCGGCAAGCACGGCGTGGACGTGCCGTTCCTGTCCAATCACGACCAGGAACGGGTGATGAGCCAGCTGCACGACAACCCGCAGCAGATGCGCATTGCGGCGGCGATGTTGCTGACCTTGCCTGGCGAGCCGTTCATCTATTACGGCGAAGAGCTGGGCATGCGCGGCCAGAAGCCCGATCCCGACCTGCGCGAACCGATGCGCTGGTATCACGATGCGCAGCATACCGGCGAGACCCGCTGGAAGACATTTACCGCGGGCGACGGCGCAGCCATCACCGTGCAGGCCCAGCAGACCGATCCGCACTCGCTGCTGGCCCGCTATCGCGAACTGATCAGCTGGCGCCGTCACATCAGCGCGCTGCGCGACGGCACACTCGCGACCCGCGACCTGGGCAACCCGCAGTTGATCGCCTGGGAACTGAGCGACGCCGACGGCGATGTACTGGTGGTGCACAACCTGTCGGATCGCGCCCAGACGATCCAGCTTCGCGCGCACGCTTTGCAACGCTTCGCTCGCGTGAGCGAACACACAGCGGCTGACACCGCGCAGGCGAACGGCGTGCTGCACCTGCCCGCCTACGGCTCGGCGATCCTGCAGCCGATGCCTGCCACCGGCGAATGAACTCTTTTCTCTGCCTGCGCGACAACTAGCCAGACCCTCCGCGGAACCAGCTCATGATCCGATCCTCCGTCCTGCTTCCCTGCGCGCTCGCCGCGGCCCTGTGGCTGGGCACGTCGCCAGCCGCCGCCGCGGGATCGCCCGCGGCCCCAATCGCCGGCACGGTGACCACGGCCTGGATCAACATTCCGTCCGGCACCGGATCAGTGCGGGTGACACTGACTGCACCGAACATCGTGCATCTCGCGTCCCTGGCCAACGGCAAACTTCCCGCACGGAGCATGGTGCTCGACCCGGCGCTCAAGCCAAGCCCACCGATCAGCGACGAGTCAAGGACGACACTGACCCTGGATACGCCGCAATTGCACGTGCACTACGACCACGCCAGCGCCACGCTGAGCATCGCCGGTGCCGACCATCGCGTCCTGCTGCGCACCGGTGACCTGACAGCTCTGGCCGACGGCCGGATCACGCTCACGCATGAGGCAGGCGATCCCACGTACGGCGTGAGCGGCTACGACGCGTTTCGGAAGGACGTCAGCGCCGGCATGCTGCGTGAAGGCAAGCTGGAAGCCAAGGCCGGCGAGCAGGGCTGGGCCGGCGCGCCGCTGGCATGGAGTACCGCCGGCTACGCCGTGCTGGCCAACCTGGACGGCGGCCAATTCACGTTGGCACCGACCAGCATCAACATCGCCGCACCGACGAAGGCACCGCTGGATGTTTACGTCGTCGTGGGCTCGCCCAACGCGATCTTCGGCGCGCTCGCCGGTCTCAGCGGCCGCACCCCGCTGTTCCCGAAATGGGCGATGGGCTTCACCAACAGCCAGTGGGGCATCGACCAGCAGGAGCTGCTGCAGATCATCGGTACCTACCGCGCCAAACACATCCCGATCGACAACTTCACGCTGGACTTCGATTGGAAAGCCTGGGGTGAGGACCACTACGGCGAGTTCCGCTGGAATCCGCTGAAGTTCCCCGGTGGGCCCACCGGCGCACTGGCGAAGCAACTGCACCTGCAGGGCATCCAGCTCACCGGGATCATGAAACCGCGCATCCATGTCGACACGGTGGAAGGGCGTTACGCGACGGAACACCACTTCTGGGTGCCCGGCGAGAAAGTCAGCGATGACTACTTCTCGCACAAGCCGGTGAAGGATATCGACTTCGACATCCCGGCCGCACGCACCTGGTTTGGCGACCTGGCGATGAAGTACGGCTTCGACCACGGCATCGTGGGCTGGTGGAACGACGAGGCAGACACCACCGGCAGCGACACCGAGTTCATGAATATGCAGCGCGCGCTATACGACGCGCAGCGACGCGTTTCGGATTTGCGCGTGTGGTCGGTCAACCGAAACTTCTATCTCGGCTCGCAACGTTACGCCTACGGCCTGTGGTCCGGCGACATCGACACCGGCTTCGCCAGCATGGCCGACCAGCGCGCGCGCATGCTCAGCGCGATCAACGTCGGCGCGATGCAGTGGGGCATGGACGGCGGTGGGTTCAAAGGCCATCCATCGGACGAGAACTACGCGCGCTGGATCGAGTTCGGTGCGTTCACGCCGATCTTCCGCGTGCATGGCGCGTTCGACGAGAAGCGCCAACCGTGGGTCTACGGCGGCGTCGCCGAGAAGGCCGCCACCGCCGCGATCCGCCTGCGCTACCGTCTGATTCCCTACATCTACAGTTACGAGTACCAGCGCCGCGTCACCGGCGTCGGCCTGGTCCGTCCCTTGATCTTCGGCTGGCCACACGATCCGAACGTGCGCAACGACATCGACAGCTGGCTGTTCGGCGATTACCTGCTGGTGTCGCCGGTGGTGCAGCAAGGCCAGACCGAGAAGGCCATCTACCTGCCCGCCGGCCGGTGGACCGACTGGTTCAACGGCAAGGTCTACCGCGGCAACCAGGTCGTCCGCCTCGCGATCGACAACAAGGGCTGGGGCGACATTCCGTTGTTCGTCCGCGACGGCGCCATCATCCCGACACAGCCGCTGGTGGATCACGTCGGCGAGCAACCGGTCACCGAGCTCACCGTCGAGGTCTTCCCGGCCAGTCGACGCAGCAGCTTCGACGTCTACGACGACGACGGCACCACCTACGCCTACGAGCACGGTGCAGATTTTCGCCAGTCGCTGGCGGTGCAGCGGCAGGGCAACACGGTGACATTTGAAACCGGCGCCGTCAGCGGCACGTTCAAGCCGGCGCTGCGTTTCTATGTGCTGAGGATCCACGGCGGCGTCGCCGGCGACGTGGTTGTCGACGGCAAGCCACTACCCTCGCGCGAGGACTCCGAATCGCTCCAAGCGAGCAACGCCGAAGCCTGGGCCAGCGGTCACGACCGCTTTGGCGCCGTCACCTGGGTGCGACTCGCAGCAGGTCTGAAAAGCACCGTGACACTGAGTCTGCTGCCATGACATCTCATGACCAGTGCCTGCCCGCTCTGACGCGGGCCGGTAGCAGCGACGACGACGCTGATTGCCTGGTGCGTGTTCAACCCGCAGCCTCCCCGCGCCAGCCAAGACCGCCGATCCCCGGGGCCGGCTCCTCGACAGATTGACGCGCCGGCGAAGCCGCTGTGCTGCAACGCCGCTGGACGCCGCCGGCAGACTGTAAGAAACTGCCCGGCAATTCATGTAAACGTTTACATGACCGAAATATCTGCCGGCCTCGTGCCGCACGGCACCCCGACGACAAGGAACCCTCCATGACGCTCCCCTGCTTCCTTCGCCGCCTGTTTCTCATCATCGGTGCCGCGCTGTTGCTGGCTGCGACCGCCACGGCTGCCGCTGCTCCGCCAACCGTACAGCTCCGGGTGGACGCGCAGGCCACCGGCACGCCGTTCCCGCACTTCTGGGAAACCACCTTCGGTTCCGGTCGCGCCTCGCTGGCGTTGCGCGACGACTACCGCCAGGACCTCGACGCGGTGCGCCAGGCTACCGGCTTCAGCTACGTACGCTTCCATGGCATCTTCGATCACGACGTGGGCCTGGTGAACCGCGAGCCGGACGGCTCGATCCGCTACAACTTTTCCTACATCGACCAGATTTACGATGGCCTGCTCGAGCATGGCGTCAAACCCTTCGTCGAGCTCAGTTTCATGCCGCCGGCGCTGACCTCCGATCCGAAGGCACTGCAAGAGTTCTGGTACCACCCCAATATCGCGCCGCCGAAGGACTATGCCGAGTGGGACGCGATGATCACCGCGTTCGCCAAACACCTGGTCGCGCGCTACGGCATCGACGAAGTGGCCAGCTGGTACTTCGAGGTGTGGAACGAGCCGAATATCGGCTTCTGGGCCGGCAAGCCCCAGCAACCGACCTATTTCACCCTGTACGACCACACCGTGCGCGCCTTGAAGGCGGTCAGCCCGCGCCTGCGCGTCGGCGGCCCGAGCACGGCGCAAGGCGCGTGGGTGCCCGCGTTCCTGGCCCACACCAGGAAAAACAACCTGCCGGTGGATTTCGTCAGCACCCATGTCTATGGCGACGACACGGCGGAGCACGTTTTCCATACCGACGAGAACATCCCGCGCCGCGACATGGTGTGCCGCACGGTGGACAAGGTGCACAAGGAGATCCTCGCTTCCCCCTATCCGCACCTGCCGCTGGTGTTCAGCGAGTACAACGCCAGCTACGCCAACCTGCCCAATGTCACCGACACCATCTTCATGGGCCCGTGGATGGCCAACACCATCCGCGAATGCGCGGGCAAGATCCAGATCATGAGCTACTGGTCGTTCTCCGACGTGTTCGAGGAACAGGGGATCGTGCGCAACCCGTTCTACGGCGGCTTCGGCCTGGTCGCCGCCAACCGCATCCGGAAACCCGCGTTCAATGCGTTCGCGATGCTGCACAAGCTCGGCGACCACCAGCTCAAGTCGAAGTCTGATTCAGCCTTGGTCACCAAGCGCGACGACGGCACCGTGGTGCTGGCACTGTGGAACTACGCTCCGCCGGTGGGCAATACCGCCAGCTACACGCCGGGCGAGCCGGCTGGAGCGCCCAAGCACTTCAGCATCAACGTGAAGAATCTGGCTGCCGACGCCCACGCCACCGTGTGGCGCCTGGACGAGACCCACGGCAACGCGGTCGCCCGGTTCAATCAGATGGGCCGTCCCGACTCGCCCAGCCGGGAGCAGATCGTCCAGTTGCGCGAAGCCGGCCAACTGGCGGCTCCAGAGCAGCGCGACCTGAACAACGGCAAATTCGAAATCGACATTCCGCCGCAGGGCCTGGTGGTGGTCGAACTGCGCTGAAAGCACGCACCTGACTGGCGTCGAAGCCCAGTTCTCAAAAGCCGCTCTCCCGCCGTAACAGCGGTTGGAGATAGGGTCGGGCGGAGCGTATTGTCGCAGCACTCGACGTTGGGGCTCCACGCTTCGCCCGCACCCTCATCCGGCGCTCCGCGCCACCTTCTGCCGAGGGGAGAAGGGCCCGCGCAGTTGAGATTCGACGAAAGTCCGGAACACGAAAACAAAGGGTCAGCCCCGGGCGAAGTCAGGCTGCATCACCATGAATACGTATGCAAGCGCTGGTTGTTGCATTGCGACGCTGTCTACCATGTCCAGGAGTCTGATCGAACCCGCCGTGGCAAGATTCCGCTCGAGTCCCGCCGCGATACGAGCACGCCGGAGCCGCCATGTCGATGATCACCCCCAGTCCGTTCCCACACCCGCCTGCCTCACCATGTTGAGCCTGCTGCTGGCAGCGGCCATGACCACCGCGTCCGCCAGCCCCCCGGTCTGGGACGACGGCCTGGACTGGCACGGTGTGCACGTGAGCATGCAGCGCAATGCCCAGGGGGCATACACCCTGGCGTGGCCGTTCGGGCAGCGCGTGATCGAGCCGCAGCCACTGCGCGCGGAAACCGCCAGCGTGCTGTTCAACGGTTTGTATGCGATGGCGCAGGATGATCTGCGACAGGACTCGGTGAGCGCGATCCGCGACGGTGCGTTCGATCACGGCTCGCCGATTCCCTGCCACTGCTTCGAGACCGGGCTGAAGTGGCCGTATGTGTGGACCCGCGATCTGTCCTACTCAATCGACCTGGGCCTGTGGCGATTCGATGCGACCCGCGCGCGCAACGGGCTGGAATTCAAGCTGTCCGACGTGCGCATGCCGACCGCAGCGCAGGGCCTGTACGTGATGCAGGACACCGGCTCCGGCGGCAGCTGGCCGATCAGCACCGATCGCGTGGTGTGGTTCCTCGGGGCACGGCACCTGCTGGATGACAAGAAGTTCGCCGGCAAGGTGTGGCAGGCGTTGCAGGATACCCTGGCGCAAGACCGGCAATACGCCTTCGACGCGGCCTTCGGCTTGTACCGCGGCGAAACTTCCTTCATGGACTGGCGCGAACAGAGCTACCCGGCGTGGACGACCGACAACGTGCGCTTCATTGCGCAATCGTATGCGCTGTCCACCAACGTGCTGCACTACCAGGCGCTGCAACTGGCCGCCACGCTGGCCGGGACTCGTCACAAGGCCACCGCGGCGAACAACTACCGCACCCACGCGGCGGCCTTGAAGCAGGCGATCAACGCACACTTCTGGCGCGCCGACCGCGGCATGTACATGAGCTACGTCGGCGGCGACGGCACGCCCGTCGACAGCTACGACCTGCTCGGGATTGCGTTGGCAGTCAGCAGCGGCGTGGCCGACGGCGAGCGCGCCCGCCAGACGCTGGCGAACTACCCGACCTGGCCGGCCGGCAGCCCGGTGATGTGGCCCGAACGCACCGACCAGCCGATCTACCACAACCGCGCGATCTGGCCGTTCGTCAGCGCCTACGCGCTGCGCGCCGCGCGCACGGTGAACGACCCCGCACGCATCGCCCACGAGATTGAATCGGTGATGCGCGGCGCCGCGCTGTACGGCTCCAACATGGAGAACTACGAACTGCTGACCCAGGGTCAGCATGTCGATGCCGGCAAGCTCAGCGGCCCGGTGGTCAACTCGCCGCGTCAATTGTGGTCGGTGGCGGCCTATCTGAACGTGGTGGCCGAAGGCGTCTTCGGCCTGGAACAAGACGGCCGGGTGCAACCGAAACTGCCCACCGCACTGGTACCGATGTTGTTCGGCACGCGCGACGCCATCACGCTGGATTTGCCCGACCGCCAGATCACGCTCGAACTACCCAGGCAGCGAGACGGAAACCTGCTGGTTGCCGATCATGTCAGCACCCAAGGCAAGCGCACCACGGTAACGCTGAAGTCGATGAATGCAGAAGCTGCGCCGCTGCACACGGGCGCGCTGCTGTCTGCTCCCGAAGCGCCGGCCGCGCCGACGCTGGACGCCGACGGCGATCACTGGATCGTCAAGGGCGAGGGCAAGCTGCAGCTCTACGTCAACGGCCGGCGCGCTACCGCGATCGATGGCAGCGACACGCTGCCCCGCAGCAACAACCTCACCTGCGTGCGTGCCACCCGCGTCGGCAGCCAGGGCCTGGAGTCCCTGCCCAGTCCGGCGACCTGCATGGGCGAAGTCGACAAGGTCGGCGGTGATTGGCCGCGCCACTGGACCGCGCCAAGCAGTGGCCGCTACCGGGTATCGGTGGACTACCGCAACGCGAATGGCCCGATCAGCACCGGCGTCACCGCCGCAGTGAAATGGCTGGCAATCCGCTGCGACGGCAGCGGAGCGCAACGCGTGCCGCTGGTGATGCCGCACAGCGTGGGCACCCAACGTTCGACCTTCGGCGAGTTCAACGTCAGCGCCAACGCCCGTTGCAGCTTCGCACTGGCCGATGGATTCAACATGAGCTACCTGCAGCATTTCGCCCACTACACCGGCGGCAGCGGCGGCATCGACGGACCGCTGAACCAGGCTGACATCGACGCCTTGCACATCGCGCCGCTGGCCGCGGAAACCACGACACCATGAACAACAAGCCCGAACTGTCGTTCTGGCAGATCTGGAACATGTGTTTCGGTTTCCTGGGCATCCAGTTCGGCTTCGCGCTGCAGAACGCCAACGTCAGCCGGATCTTCCAGACGCTCGGCGCCGACGTCGACCAGATCCCGGTGCTGTGGATTGCCGCCCCGCTCACCGGGTTGATCGTGCAGCCGGTCATCGGCTATTTCTCCGACCGCACCTGGAACCGTTTCGGTCGCCGCCGGCCGTATTTCTTCGCCGGTGCGGTACTGGCCACGATCGCGCTGCTGGCCATGCCGAACTCGCCCACGCTGTGGATCGCCGCGGGCCTGCTGTGGATCATGGATGCCTCGTTCAATGTCTCGATGGAGCCATTTCGGGCCTTCGTGGGCGACCAGCTGCCACCGCAACAGCGGCCGCTGGGCTACTCCATGCAAAGCGTGTTCATCGGCGTCGGTGCGGTGGTGGCTTCGTTCCTGCCCTATATTCTCACCCACCTCGGCGTCGCCAATACTGCGCCGGCCGGCGAGATTCCGCACTCGGTGAAATACGCGTTCTACGCCGGTGGCGTGGTGCTGCTGGGCGCGATGTTGTGGACCATCCTGAGCACCCGCGAATACCCGCCGGAGCAACTGCAATCGTTCTCCGACAATCGCGTGGAAGACGCCCCGACGGTGGTCGGTGGCGCATGGAAAATCGGCGCGCTGTTCCTCGTGCTCGGTATCGCATTGCTGGGGCTGATCGAGCGCCTCGCGTTGGCGAAGGAGCTGTTCCTGCTCGCCGGTGGACTGGTCGTGTTCGGCCTGCTGTTCTGCTGGCTGGCCTTTACGCGGAGCGGCGGCATGCTGCGCCAGATCATGGGCGACCTGTACGGCATGCCGGCGCCGATGCGCCGGCTCAACTGGGTGCAGTTCTTCTCCTGGTTCGCGATGTTCGCGATGTGGATCAACACCACCCAGGCGGTCGCCGAAACGTTCTACGGCAGCACCGACACCACCTCGGCGGCCTACAACGAAGGGGCCAACTGGGCGGGCGTGCTGATGGGCACCTACAACGGGGTCGGCGTGTTCGCCGCAATCGCGATTCCGCTGATGGTGCGGGCGATGGGCCTGCGCATGAGCCATCTGCTCAACCTGTGGCTGGGCGGCTTCGGCCTGCTGTCGTTCCTGGTGATCCGCGACCCGCACTGGCTGATCGCCTCGATGGTGGGGGTCGGCTTTGCCTGGGCATCGATCCTGTCGCTACCGTACGCGATGCTGTCGGACAATTTGCCGGCGGCGAAGATGGGCATCTACATGGGCATCTTCAACTTCTTCATCGTGATTCCGCAGTTGCTGGCAGCCAGCGTACTCGGCGTGCTGCTGAAGATGTTCTTCCACAATCAACCGGTCTATGCGCTGGGGCTGGGCGGCGCGAGCCTGCTGCTGGCCGGCCTGTTCACGTTGCGCGTGCGCGTGCCACCGGTCGGACTACTTGCGCCGGCCGGTCCCTGACCCGGCCGAACGGCACTGCGCCGGCGGTCAGACGTACTCGACCACTTCCAGCCCGAAGCCAGCCAGGCCCACCAGCTTGCGCGGCGTCCCCAACACGCGCAACTCGCGCACGCCGAGGTCACTCAGGATCTGCGCACCCAGGCCGAGCTGACGCCACTCCTGCTGTTGTGCGTCTTTCGGCACCTGCCCACTGGGCTGGCCTTGCAGCCGCGCCAGCAGGGCCTCCGAGGTGTCTTCGCCGGACAACACCAGCAGCACGCCGCGATCCTCGTCGGCAATCCGGCGCAGGGCTGAGGTCACCGTGAGGCCAAGCTCGTCGCGCTTGAGGTGCAACACATCGGACAACGTGTTGCGCACATGCACGCGCGCGAGCACCGGCGCACCATCATCGATCCGGCCGCGTACCAGCGCGAAATGCAGCGCGCGGCGGACCACGTCGCGGTACGCCACCAGCCGGAATGTACCGAACTCGGTTTCTACAGTTTCCTCGTGCACACGCTGCACGGTCTTTTCCGTTTCGAGGCGGTAGCGGATCAGGTCGGCGATCGAGCCGATCTTCAGCCCGTGTTTGACCGCAAAGACTTCCAGTTCCGGGCGGCGCGCCATCGAACCATCCTCGTGCAGGATCTCGATCAACACGGCCGACGGCTCCAACCCGGCCAGCGCAGCCAGGTCACAGCCGGCCTCGGTGTGGCCCGCGCGGGTCAGCACACCGCCGGGCTGCGCGGTCAGCGGGAAGATGTGGCCGGGTTGCGCCAGGTCCTGCGGTTTCGCATCGGACTTCACCGCGACCTGGATCGTGCGCGCCCGGTCATGCGCCGAGATGCCGGTGGTGACCCCTTCGGCCGCCTCGATCGAGACGGTGAAATTGGTGTGGTGCAAGGCAGTGTTGTCGCTGACCATCGGATGCAGGCCGAGTTGACGCGTGCGTTGCTCGGTAAGCGTGAGGCACAGCAGGCCGCGCGCCTCGCGCGTCATGAAGTTGACGTCCTGCGGCCGCACCATCTGCGCGGCCATGATCAGATCGCCCTCGTTCTCGCGGTCTTCGTCATCGAGCATCACCACCATGCGGCCGGCGCGGATGTCTTCGAGTATTTCGGGAATGGTGTTGAAGGTCATGGCTTGGGTCCAGATTTGAAGTTCCCCTCTCCCATCGGGAGAGGGTGCCCGAAGGGGCGGGAGAGGGTTCGGACGGAGCGGGGTACCGGGCCAGCCCGAACCCTCTCCCCTGCCCCTCTCCCGACGGGAGAGGGGTTCAATCAGGATCAGGCGAAGCCGTGCTGCTTGAGGAATGCTTCGTCCAGCTTCGGCGCTTCGCCGCTGGCCAGCAGTCGCTCAACATAGCGCGCGATCACATCCACCTCGATGTTCACCGCATCGCCCACGCGGCGCGCGCGGAATGCGGTGTGCTCGACCGTATGCGGGATCAGGTTGACGCCAAAGCGATGCCCGACGACCTCGTTGACGGTGAGGCTGGTGCCGTCGATGCAGACCGAGCCCTTCGCCGCGATGTAGCGCGCGATCGCGGCCGGCAGCTCGAACGTCCAGCGCTGAGAACGGCCATCGGGCGTGATCGAAACCACCTTGCCGAGGCCGTCGACATGACCGGAAACAAGATGCCCGCCAAGGCGGTCGGCCAGCCGCAGGGCCTTTTCCAGGTTCACCGGATCGCCAGCTTTCAGTTGGCCCAACGAGGTCAGTGACAAGGTTTCATTGGAGACGTCGGCACTGAAACCTTGTGCTTCCAGCGTGATCGCGGTGAGGCAGACGCCGGAGACGGCGATCGAATCACCGAGTTGCACGTCGGCCAGATCGAGGTCATGCGTGTCGACATGCAGACGCACATCGCCGCCGCGCGGCTCAAGCCGCACGACGCGGCCCACGGTCTGGATGATGCCGGTGAACATCAGCGCCGCTCCGGCAGGAGGGTGATGTCGCGTACGAACGGAATGAATTTCATGAAACGTTCCCGCATGAAGCCATGCAGCGAGGACGCCTCAAGGCGGGAGGCCAGGCAAGCGACCCGGGGGGCCGCACGCCGTGCCGTCTTCTCTTTATCCGGACTGTGCGGAAGCGGTCGCCCGCTTCCAACCGTCGGCTCCGGAGTCTGACCGGATCTGCTGACCTCCCGGCACCGCCGGAAGCGCTCGCGGGCTCGCCCCGAAGGGCCTACCGCCGGTGGGGAATTTCGCCCCGCCCTGAAGACGCTGTGTGATCTTGTACCGGCCAAACCGGCTCACGCATTCTAGCACTGCCGCGCCGACGGCTCGCGCGACCGCGAACAACGCCTTCGTTCATTCGCGCGCGACGCCTGGCTTCAGATCGGGAGCAGGCGTAGCCGCCAGTCTGGGCCGAGCTGGCGCTGATCGACGGTCTGCAGCTGCCAGCGCCGGGCCATCTCGCCCAGCGTGGGCAACTTCAGCAACGGTCGGGCATGGTTGCCGAGCAGCACCGGCGCCACGTACAGCAGCAACTCGTCAACCAGTCCGGCCGCGAACAAGGCACCGCACAAGGTCGGCCCGGCCTCGACCTGCACCTCGTTGCAACCCCGTCCGGCCAGAAGGCCAAGCGCTGCACGCAGGTCGATGGCGTCGTTCGGGGTCGCTACAGCCAACTGCTCGACCCGGGCAAAGCGCGCGTCCGCGCCAGAAGCTGCCGCGCCGTGCAGCAGCAGGGTCGGCGTCGAACCATCCAGCACATGGCTGCCGGCGGGCGTGCGTAATTGGCGGTCGAGCACGACGCGCAACGGTGGCACGAACGGCACCCTCTTCCCAACGGGGGAAAGTTCGCTGGATGGTGCTTCATCCGCCAGCCGCACGGTGAGCCGCGGATCGTCCGCCAGTACCGTGCCGCTGCCCGTGAGAATCGCCGAGCTGCGTGCGCGCCAGCGCTGCACGTCGGCACGCGCCGCCGCGCCGGTGATCCATTTCGACTCCCCATTGTCCAGCGCGGTGCGCCCGTCCAGGCTCATCGCGAGTTTCACCCGCACAAATGGACGCCCACGCTCGATCCGGCTGAAGAAGCCGATATTCAACTCACGCGCCGCGGCGTGCATCAGGCCGGTCTCGACCGTGATGCCCGCGCCGCGCAACCGGGCGATACCCCGACCGTCGACCCGCGGATTGGGATCCTCGCAGGCGATCACCACCCGCCCCACGCCGGCGGCAATCAAGGCATCGGCGCACGGCGGCGTGCGCCCGTGGTGCGCGCACGGCTCCAGCGTCACATACGCCGTGGCGCCGCGCGATCGCCCGGCCGCCTCGCGCAAGGCGAACACCTCCGCATGCGGTTCACCGGCGCGCTGGTGAAACCCGGCGCCGACAACTTCTTCAGCATGCGCGATAACGCAGCCCACGCGCGGATTCGGCTGGGTGGTATACAGGCCACGTACGGCCAGGCGCATGGCGAGCGCCATGTGCGCGTGATCGACGGCAGAAAAAAACACGGTCACGATGGTCTGCCTGGCGCCGGCGGCTCGATCACTTGCCGCTGCGCTTGTCGCCATCGAGCAGGGGCAACTGCAGCCCATCCAGCTCCGGCAGGTCGCGTTCCAGCTTTTCGATCTCCTCGCGGAACGCCTGCATGTCCTCGAACTTGCGATAGACCGAGGCGAAGCGCACGTAGGCGACCTGGTCGAGCTTTTTCAGCTCGCGCATCACCAGCTCGCCGATCTGCCGCGACGGCACCTCGCGCTCGCCGCTCTTGCGCAAATCGTTGACGATCGTGTGCACCGAGCTGTCCACATCATGGCTGGCGACCGGGCGCTTCTGCAACGCACGCTCGAAACTTACACGCAACTTGCGTTCGTCGAACACCTCGCGCCGCTCGCCACTCTTCACCACCGCCGGCAACTTCAGCTCGGCGGTCTCGTAGGTGTTGAAGCGTTCGCCGCACTGGGGGCACTCACGCCGTCGACGCACGCTCGAGCCGTCATCGGTCAGGCGCGAGTCGATGACGCGGGTGTCCTCGTGCTGACAGAAGGGGCAGTGCATCTAGGAACCGGGGATTCGGGATACGGGATACGGGGTTCGCAGACTGCAGGCAAAGCTCGACGGTCGGGCTCTTGCGAATCCCGAATCCCGAAAATCGAATCCCGGCATCTCAGCCATACACCGGATACTTCTTGCACTGCGCCGTCACCTGATCGCGCACCCTGGCAATCACCGATTCGTCGGCCGGTGCATCCAGCACGTCGCAGATCCAGTTCGCCAGCTCGGTGACGTCGGCTTCGCGATAGCCACGGGTGGTGACGGCGGGGGTGCCGACGCGCAGGCCGGAGGTGACAAAAGGCTTGCGCGGATCGTTCGGCACGGCGTTCTTGTTGACCGTGATGTGGGCCTTGCCCAGTGCTGCCTCGGCGTCCTTGCCCGTGATGTCGCGGCCGATCAGGTCGACCAGCATCAAGTGGTTCTCGGTACCGCCGGAGACGATCTTGTAACCACGCGCAGTGAACGTCTTCGCCATCGCCTTGGCGTTTTGCACCACCTGGGCCTGGTAGGTCTTGAACCCGGGTTCCAGCGCCTCCTTGAACGCTACCGCCTTGGCCGCGATCACGTGCATCAGCGGGCCACCCTGGATACCGGGAAACACGATCGACTGCAGTTTCTTCTCGATCTCCTCGCCGGCGCCCTTGCAGACGATGAAGCCACCGCGCGGACCGCGCATGGTCTTGTGGGTGGTCGAGGTGACTACGTGCGCATGCGGCAACGGGCTGGGGTAGACGCCGGCGGCGACCAGGCCCGCCACGTGAGCCATGTCCACGAACAGGTAGGCGCCCACCTTGTCGGCAATCGCGCGGAAGCGCGCCCAGTCCATCACTTGCGAGTAGGCGCTGAAGCCGGCCACGATCATCTTCGGCTTGTGCTCGACGGCAAGGCGCTCGACTTCGTCGTAGTCGACCAGCCCTTCGGCATTGACTCCGTACTGCACGGCCTGGAACAGCTTGCCGCTGATATTCGGTTTGGCGCCATGCGTAAGGTGACCGCCATGCGCCAGGCTCATGCCCAGGATGGTGTCGCCCGGCTGCAGCAGTGCGAAGTACACCGCCTGGTTGGCTTGCGAGCCTGAATGCGGCTGCACGTTGGCGTAATCGCAATCGAACAGTTGCTTCAGGCGCTCGATCGCCAGCCGCTCGGCCACGTCCACGTAGTCGCAGCCGCCGTAGTAGCGCTTGCCGGGATAACCCTCGGCGTACTTGTTGGTGAGTTTGGAGCCTTGCGCCTCCATCACCCGCGGGCTGGCGTAGTTCTCCGAGGCAATCAACTCGACGTGGTCCTCCTGGCGTTGACCCTCATCGGCGATGGCCTTGGCCAATTCGTCGTCATAACCGGCGATCGTGCAGTTCTTCGGAAACATTCTGGCCTCGGCAGGTGGCGAGCGGGTCTAGCCGGAAAGTGTAGCGCTGCGGGCCCTTTGCAACCAGCCAGCAACGTGGACCGGAGCCTGGGGACCGGGGTCAGAGTGCCTTTTCGTCAAAACGAAATGGCACTCTGACCTCTCCTGCCCCTCCTGCCACCCCGCCTACCTTATAATAAGCGGTTTGACGAATTCCTTTTCCGTGCCCACCTTTCCGGCGGCGCGGCGCACGTTGTCGGAGGTAGCATGAGCTCGCAATACATCTTCACCATGAACGGGGTCAGCAAGATGGTCCCGCCCAAGCGGCAGATCATCAAGGACATCTCGCTCAGCTTCTTCCCCGGCGCCAAGATCGGCCTGCTTGGCGTCAACGGTGCGGGCAAGTCCACGGTGCTGCGGATCATGGCCGGCGTGGATACTGATTTCCAGGGCGAGGCGCGCGCGCAGCCCGGTACGAAAATCGGCTATCTGGCACAGGAACCAAATCTGGACCCGGAAAAGACCGTGCGCGAAGTGGTCGAGGAAGGCGTCGCGGAAATCCTCGATGCGCAGAAGCGGCTCGAAGAGGTTTACGCCGCCTATGCCGAGGAGGATGCGGATTTCGACAAGCTGGCCAAGGAACAGGAAAAGCTGGAGAACCTGTTGGCCGCCAACGACGCCCATGCCCTGGAGCGCCAGTTGGAAGTGGCCGCTGACGCGCTGCGCCTGCCGCCGTGGGACGCGATCATCGGACCGTTGTCCGGTGGCGAGAAGCGCCGCGTGGCGCTGTGCCGTCTGCTGCTGTCCAAGCCGGACATGCTGCTGCTGGACGAACCCACCAACCATCTGGATGCCGAGTCGGTGGACTGGTTGGAGAAGTTCCTGCACGACTACCCCGGCACCGTGGTCGCGGTCACCCATGATCGTTACTTCCTGGACAACGCCGCGGAGTGGATCCTCGAACTCGATCGCGGTCGCGGCATTCCGTGGAAGGGCAACTACACCGAGTGGCTGGAGCAAAAAGATGCTCGCCTGAAGCAGGAAGCCAACACCGAGAAATCGCGCCAGAAGGCGATCGCCAAGGAGCTGGAGTGGGTGCGTTCGGCCGCCAAGGGCCGCCAGTCCAAGGGCAAGGCCCGCCTGGCCCGCTTCGAGGAACTGAACTCGGTCGACTACCAGCGCCGCAACGAAACCAACGAGATCTTCATCCCGCCGGGCGAACGCCTGGGCCAGGAAGTGATCGAGTTCAAGAACGTGACCAAGTCGTTCGGCGATCGCATGTTGATCGAGAACCTGTCATTCAAGGTGCCGCCGGGCGCCATCATCGGCGTGATCGGCCCGAACGGCGCCGGCAAGTCGACCATGATGAAGATGATCATGGGCAAGGAAACGCCGGATTCGGGCGAGGTGAAGCTCGGCCACACCACCAAGCTGGCCTACGTCGACCAGTCACGCGATGCGCTCGATCCGAAGAACAACGTGTGGCAGGAAGTGTCCGGTGGCTCGGACATCCTCACCATCGGCAACTTCGAGATCCAGTCACGGGCCTACATCGGCCGCTTCAACTTCAAGGGCACCGACCAGCAGAAGATCGTCGGCAGCCTGTCCGGCGGTGAACGTGGCCGCCTGCACATGGCCAAGACCCTGTTGCAGGGCGGCAATATGCTGCTGCTCGATGAGCCGTCCAACGACCTGGACGTGGAAACCCTGCGCGCACTGGAAGATGCGCTGTTGGAGTTCCCCGGCTGCGCCATGGTGATCTCGCATGACCGCTGGTTCCTCGACCGCATCGCCACCCACATCATCGCGTTCGAAGGCGACTCGCACGTCGAGTTCTTCCCCGGCAACTACAACTGATACCCGCTTGAACCCCTCTCACCCGCAAGGGGACTCCCAAGGTCGCCGAAGGGAGAAGGGAATCCGCTCACGGAGACCTCGATGCACTTCATGCACTCCCTGCAACAGGCCTGGAAGGACCACGACTCCCTGGTTTGCGTGGGCCTCGACCCGGAGCCAACCAAGTTTCCCGCGCACCTGCGTGGCGCACCCGACGCGGTGTTCGATTTCTGTCGTGACATCGTCGACGCCACCGCCGACCTGGTGTGCGCGTTCAAGCCGCAGATCGCGCACTTCGCCGCATTGCGCGCCGAAGACACGCTGGAACGACTGATCGCGCATATCCACACCAAACATCCCGGCGTGCCGGTGATCCTCGATGCCAAGCGCGGCGATATCGGCAGCACCGCGCAGCATTACGCGACCGAGGCGTTCGAGCGCTATCAGGCCGACGCGGTCACGCTGAACCCCTACCTCGGCCGCGACTCGATCCAGCCGTTTCTCGATTGCGCCGACAAGGGCGTGATCCTGCTCTGTCGCACCTCCAACCCCGGCGGCGCCGACTTCCAGGCGCTGGATTGCGGCGGGCAGCCACTGTATCTGCGCGTGGCCCAAACCATCGCACGCGACTGGAACGCGCATGGCAACTGCGCCCTGGTCACCGGCGCCACCTGGCCGGAGGAGCTGGGCCAGGTGCGTGCGGTGGTTGGTGACATGCCGCTGCTGGTGCCGGGCATCGGCGCCCAGGGCGGCGATGTGGAAGCGGTGCTGCGTCACGGACTCACCCGCGACGGCAACGGGTTGCTGGTCAGTTCTTCGCGGGCGATCCTCTACGCAGGCAACGGCGAGGATTTTGCCCAAGCCGCGCGCCGCGCCGCCATCGCCTTGCGCGCCGCGGTCAACCACCACCGCCGCGCCTGAGACCGACGGCGGATCGGTCCAGTGTCAGCCGGTGGCACCCTTGGCCGCCTGCAGCGTCTTGACCTTCAGATCCAGCGCATCGGCCGCATCCAGCAGTGCGCGCGCAAAACTGCGCACTTCGGCCGGGCGCAGGGCATACCAGTTGCCGCTCTTGCTGATCCCCGCCACGTTGCGCCCCGCGCGCGACATGCAATGCGGCCGGAAAATCACCATGCCGGTCAGTGCCTCCGAGCTGATATCTGCGGACACGATCTGCATGTGTGTTTCGTCTTCTTTCTTCACCGGACATCTCCTGGGCGAGGCTCGCCCCCCGCCAGCTTACGCCGGTGCAAGTTCACGAGTCGTTGCGACGTCGATGTTACGCGATGGGCAGGCTGGCGCCGGCCCGGGCTCGGGACTGCCGCGAGCAGTTCAATCATCCGTCGGCTCGGAAAATGCGACGTCATGTTCTGGTGCCAATCCATGCTCCGGATAGCCCCTCATGCACCACACCACTGAAGGAGTTGTCAGGCATGGTTGAACCCATCTCGATCCAACCCGACGCCTGAGGCCGCATGCAACGACAGATCAGCTGGTTGTGCACCGGACTGCGTTGTCCTGCTGCTGCTCGCAGCGCTGGCCTTCGCGTTTTTTCGCCGGCTCAACGGCAAGGACAGCCTTTCACGCGCGTCGTTGAACGTCGATGGGAAGAACAAACCCGTGTGGCGATTCAACGACGACGCTTCAGCCGCAAAGGCCGCGCCGGGCGAAGCACGCTGACGGTTGTACGGATTGGGCCCATCCGTCGCTCGAACTGCGCATGGGCATCACTCAGCCACGCGCAACGGAATCGCCTCGCTGGCGTGCGCCACCCGGTGCGGCAACAGCCTTGCCCGCAGCCAGCGCGCGCATGGCAGCGACAACCAGCGCTCCACCGCCCTGCCCAGCAGCCAGCACAGCGGCAGCGCCAGCAGATACCACAGAAAGCCCCACTGCGGATCGCCATCGACCCATCGGTACCAGCGCACCACCACAAACACCACGAACATGTGGCTGAGATAGATCTCGTAGCTCAGCCGTCCCCATGAACGCAGCCAGACCCAGCCCCGTCGCGGCTGCCATGGGCCGCGTCGCTGGCGCTGCTCACTGGCCAGCAGCAGGCACAGCGTCGAGCCGGCCAGCACCAGCAGATAGCCGTCGCGCAGCAGTTGCCACAACGCGCCACCATCAAGCATGACCACCGTCAGTCCCAGCGCGCCGAGCATGCCCAGCAGACACGTCGTACGTGGTGGCGGTCGCTGCCAGTGCGAAGCGAGCAACGCTCCCAACACGCCGATGGCGATTGCGGCCATCCCGGGCAGATAAGCCTTCTCCTGCCAGATCTCATTGCCACGCAGAGCGGCATGCGTCCACGGCATCGACAATGCCAGCAGCACCAAGATCGGCACCAGCGCCGCACGCACGCGGGTCAGCAGGCACACCAGCGGAAAACCGAGATAGAACACTTCCTCGATCGACAACGACCACAGCACGTCCCAGTTGCCTGGCAGATAGCCAGTCTGCCCCTCGTACCAGTTCAGGTGCAGGCCGAGCGCGGCAAGGATGGCGTGCGGCAGCGACTGGTTCGCGTGGGTGATCGTGTAGTCGCGCACGCCGGCCAGGTCCAGCACGCTCAGCAGCGCCACCAGCACCAGCAGGCACGGCACGATGCGGGCGAAACGCCGCGCATAAAACGCGCGCATATCGATCCGTTCCAGGCTACCCCGGCGGCGCAGCGCATTGCCTGCAATCAGGAAGCCGGAGATGACGAAGAATACGAACACCGCTTCGTAGCCGTTGTAGTTCAGCCGACCCAGCAGCCACGTCGGCGCGACCTCGGCCAGCGCGGTCCGCTTCAGCGGAATGCGCAAGCCGAGGTGGTTGAACACCACCAGTACGATCGCCAGCCCCCGCAGCAGATCGATGCCGGGATTGCGTGCACCGCCGATGCGATCAGACGCGTCGGCCACCGACTTCGCCACCCATGAGCCGCAAGGCACGCCTTCGACGCTGTCCATCCGGCACGGAGCCACCTGCGCGCGCAGGGTTTACTCCTCGACCTCGACGCGCTTCCAGAACGCCATCCGCCCGGCGATCCGCTTCGCCGCCGCTTTTGGCTGCGGGTAGTACCACGCCGCCCGCGCATTCACCGCTTCCTTCCAGATTGCGCGCATCAATCGGCCACCCGCTCCTCGCCCGGAAACAACACGTCGTTATAGCCAAACCTGGTGAAATCGGTGATCCGCGAGGGATACAGCCGGCCGATCAGGTGATCGCACTCATGCTGCGCCACCCGCGCATGGAATCCTTCGGCGGTACGCTCGATCCGTTTGCCCTGCGGATCGACGCCCTCGTAGCGGATCAGCGAGTACCGGCTCACCACCCCACTCAGGCCGGGCACCGACAGGCAGCCTTCCCAGCCATCTTCCATGTCGTGCGACAGCGGAGTGATCACCGGATTGAGCAGAATGGTCTGCGGTACTTCCGGCGCATCGGGATAACGTTCCGAATGCTCGAAGCCGAAGATCACCAGTTGCAGGTCGACCCCGATCTGCGGGGCCGCCAGGCCCACGCCCTCGGCGTCATGCATGGTCTCGAACATGTCGGCGATCAACGTGTCAAGTTCGGCACTGCCGAACATCGACTTGGGCACCTGCGGCGCAACGCGCAGCAAGCGGGGGTCGCCCATCTTCAGGATTTCACGAATCATGAGTACCTCGCCGTTGCTGGTCCTTGCCGCCGGACATGTTGACTGCAAATGCCTAAACGTCGCATGTGCCGCTACGCCTACTTGCCGCCGAAAACCTTCTTCAGCAGGTCGGTAGTGCGTGCGCCGGGGTTGCTACGAATGGATTGTTCCTGTGCCCCGATCTCGGTGAACAGGCCATTGATCGTCTGCTTCGTCACGTAATCGTCCAGATCCAGCGAACTGCCCGCGTTGTTCGAGTCGCTGCCGCCGAACTTGCCCAGCATGTCGCCCAACGCACCCGCGCTGCTGCCGGACGTGAACGACTTGTACTTCTGGGTTACCCCGACGCTGCTGGTGGCCTTGGCCACGATCGGGCGGATCCGTGTGGTCAGTGCGTCGCCGGCCACGCGGCGGAAATAGTCGGTTGCCGCGCGGTCACCACCGGTGAGAATGCCGCGCGCGTCGCTGAGCGTCATTTTGCGGATCGCGTCGCCGAAGATTTGTGCCACCTGCGGCACCGCCTTCTCCGCCGCACGATTCATGCTCAACTCGAACGCATCCACCTTTGCCCCCTGCCCCAGCTGGCGCGCCAGCTTGCCGGCCTGGTCGAGCTTGCCTGGCAGCGGGATGCGCACGTTCGGGTTGTTCCAGAAACCGCCATTGCGGCCCAGGCTGTTGATCGCGTTGGTCGTGCCGTTGGCCAACGCTTCCTTGAGGCCGGCAGCGATGTCGCTGGTGGGCAAGTTGCTGCCCAGTTTCGAGGAGTCAGCCTGCTGTGTCGACTGCTTGACCTTGTTCAGCAAATCCTTGAACTGGCCGGTGCCGGCAGCGGTCACGGGCAGCGTCGTGATGGCGACGGCAAGACCGAAAGCGACGCAACCCATCCGAATAGCCATGACAAGCTCCTTGATGGTCGACGAGAAAGTCAGTGTACGCCCGACCCATAACGTGACTTCGCGACCGCGCTTGCAACCGATGGCTAGTGCGAGCGGGCGCGATCCTGCATTGACCTTGGCCGCCGGCAGGAAGGCTCTTGCGCCATTGCCGAGGGGAACTGCTCACGCAAGCTGGCACTATGCCCGAGTCCAGTCCAGTCAGCAAAATTCTCTGGGCCGCCGTCGCCATCGTGGGCGCGTCTTGCCTGGGCGTGGTGGCGCTGCGACGTGGCGAGCCGATGAACGCAATCTGGCCAGTCACTGCCTCCATCGCGGTCTTTCCGATCGGCTTCGCTTCTACGGCCAGTTCGACGAGCATTCGGTGCTGCGGATGGACCCCGGCCGCGCCCCCATCCATGTTGCGCGACGACGGGCTGGGCTATGTGCCCACCGACAAAGCAGTTGCGTCCCGAACTCTTTGAGCAGGTCTGTCGGCAGGCGGGTCAGTCGCTGACGTTGCGCATGCAACCTGGCTACGACCACAGCTACTGGTTCATCCATACGTTAGTCGAGGACCATCTGCGCCATCACGCCGCGGTGTTGTGTGCTTGAACCTTCAACCGTGATGGCGCTCCGCGCTGCGCCGAATGTTCAAGCGACACTCGGGAGTATGCGGGGCGCGCCCGCTTGCTTGCCAAAGCGCCGAAGTTCAACGACCACGCGAGATCCGCCCGTATCGTCGCTTGATCGAAATGTTGGACGCGATTCGCCTGGATCTATACAACTTTCGAATCAAAGACGAGCAACTCCACACCAGCTTGGGCAAAATTAACGATGTCTCCAGCCGTAGCTTGGCTGTCCGCAGAGGCCAGACCCTGCTGAAGAGCCTGAGCCGAATCAAAGCTGAGGATTGCCACCGTGTGATACGACGACTTTCCTTCCGGCGTGCTGACTGCACCGTTAATGACCTGGCATCGCCTCAGACCGGGAATCATCCAGGCTAACGGGATATGGATGGAAAAATAGTAATCGTCGAAGGCTTTCGCACTGGCGGGGTTTTGTAGAGGGCAGCGAGTGTTGCCGTAACGTTTTTCCTTCCGTGGCAATTAACGCGAAAATCAGGTTGCGCACGTCAGTTTTGCGCGTTCCACTGGAACGATGAGATGCCCGCCACCCTGCGGCGCAAGCCCTTCAAGAAGCAATCGAACGTCATCAAAGATGCAAATGTCGTGGCCGAGCGACAACGGCCGCATCCCGGGCATGGTGCCCTGGTGAGCCAGTTTGGGTCGGAGGAAGCGACAGACCGCTCGGAGCCCGTTCTCGAGGGAATTGATGCCGCAATACGCGGGATGTATCGAGCCAGCGGCCGAGGTGCCGTCGATCCCCACCCGGCCCAGCTTCACCAAACGGGCTTGCCGGGCCAAGCGCACGATCTGGACGAACAACGCCCAGAACTTCGGCAGGTGCAACTGCCGGAACTCCCGCAGCGTCCGGCGTGCCGGGAAGTTGCCAGCCGCCAGCGCCCCGGAACGCCACGCCCTCCTCCAGGCGCCGCCCGATCTTGCGTGAACAGAACACGCCGGTCGAGTACGCGTACACCAGCCCCCTCACCATCCTCGCTGGATCGAATGGCTGACGACGACGACCGCCGCTCGCGTAACGCGCGCGGAACACTGGCGGCGGCGAGGCCGGATGCGCCGAAGGGCGGGCAGCGGAGGTGCTTGCGGCTCTCGCATCGTCGAGTCGAACGGTTGATGCGTGCCTGGCGCGCCGAGGGTGCCCCGGGCTGGGCTCCAGGCGGCGCGAATGGTCATCGGCAGCTCACAAGCGCCGTCCCTCACCCTCGGCAATGGCGGGCGTGTTCGAGGCGACGAGCGAGCGCGTTTTACGGATCAGCATTCAAACCGGGGCACTACTCTCGAGTGTCATGTGACCGGTACAACGATGTACCGGATTCGTGACACCTGTGGTGACAACCACAGATTTCGTACCCCCAAAGCATTGAATCTACGTGCTGTTTCAATACTGGAATCTGGCATGCGACCTGCAGTGACTAATTGCAGTTACCAACTGGGTATGTGGCCATCCCTGGCTGAATGTCCAGAATGATTGTTCAGTGACATGCAGAGGAGAGGAAATCACCATGAGTTCTCAAAACAGTAGCCGCTCACGACGGTCTAGGTTTTGCATCACAGTGCTGGCCTGCCTGGGGTTGGTTGTCGGTGCAACGGCGGTGGCCCAGACCAGCGGGACGAGCGCGTCCGCAGCCATCGCCAACAGCGCGGAAAACCCGAACCTGTGGCCCGCGCCGGGTCGCAACAACGACCTGACGCGTTTCAGCCCACTCAAACAGATCGACACCAGCAACGCGAGCAACCTGCAATTCATGTGGAGTCAGTCGCTCAGTTCGTTGCGCGGCCAGGAAGGTCAGCCGCTCGTCGTGGAGGTTGGCGGCAAGCCGATGATGTTTTTGGTCAGCGGCTGGCCGAATGTCGTGCAGGCTCTGGATTTGTCCAACCCGGATAATCCGGTGAGTGTCTGGAACTACGTCAAGAAAACGGGCCGTGACGATAGCGCCGTCAGTATTGCGTGCTGCGACACCGTCAACCGCGGCCTCAACTACGCCGATGGCAAGGTCATCTTCCATACCCTGGACGGTTACCTGATCGCGCTGGATGCCCTGACAGGCAAGGTGGCGTGGACCAACAAGATCGCGTCCCCGGCGATAGGCGAGACCATGACTGGCGCGGGCGTGATTGCCGGCAACAACGTGATCATTGGCTACGGCGGTGCCGAGCTAGCGGCGCGCGGCAGCATCGCTGCTTACTCGATCGCTACCGGGAAGAAGGTATGGAGCTTCTGGAACAACGGCAGCGCCAAGGACGTCGGCATGACCGCGGACACCAACAAGGCAGTTCCAAAGCACGGCACCCTGAAGACCTATCGTGGCGTTGATGAGTACCCGGGCGATGAGCATCTGCGCGGTGGTGCTACGGTCTGGGGCTGGATCAGCTATGACGCGAAGCTGAACCTGATCTACTACGGTACCAGCAACCCCGGCACGTGGAGCCCGACGTATCGTTGCAAGTACGACACGTGGGAGGAGTGCAACAACGGCACCCAGGACAACAAGTGGTCGTTGTCGCTCATCGCGCGCAACGCGTCGACGGGTGAGATGGTGTGGGCTTACCAGATGACGCCGTTCGACCAGTGGGACTACGACGGTGTCAACGAAAGTGTCCTCGTCAACATGGACATCGATGGCCAGAAGAATCGCCCCATGCTGGTGCATTTCGACCGCAACGGCTTTGCGTATGTGATGGACCGCAGAACCGGCGAGTTGCTGCGCGCGCACAACTACGTTCCCGTGAACTGGGCCGAGAAGATCGACGTCGGCGGGACCGATCGCCCGATCAAGGTCAAGGCGCACTCGCCGTTCAGCATTGACAAAGCCGTGCAGGTTTGCCCGTCGGCCATGGGTGGCAAGGATCAGCAGCCAGTGGCGGTGAATCCGGCCAACCCGGCGGTCTTCTATGTGCCGACCAACCAGTGGTGCATGGAGGATACGCCCCTGAAACGCACGAGTACGCAACAGGGCTCGGGTTACGCGTTCGCCAATGTGTACATGTACATGCCCACGCCCGGCCTTGCGGGCCAGTTCCAGGCCTTCAATGTCGACACCGGCAAGATCATCTGGAAGAACCCCAACAAGTACCAGACCTGGGGTGGTGCGCTGGTCACGGGTGGCGGCGTGGTCTTCTATGGCGACATGGTTGGTGATTTCCGGGCCGTGGACACCAAGACCGGCAAGGTGCTGTGGATGCGCAAACTGGGTTCGGGCATCATCGGCAATCCGATCAGCTACAAGATCAACGGTCAGCAGTATGTGTCGGTGCTCGCCGGGATTGGTGGCTGGGCCGGCCTGCCGGTTGCCGCTGGTCTGAACTTCGACGACAAGTTCGGCGCGATCGGTGCGACCGCGATGGTCAAGGCCACCAACCTGGGGCTCGTGCCGCAGGGTGGCACCTTGTATACGTTCCGCCTGGGCGGACCGGAGCACCAGAGCGTCGCGGCCTCCAATACCGCGAAGTGACGGAGCGTCCCCGGTTGAGTGGTAGAGGTATGCGAACCACTGTTGCATGATGAAGTCTGCCGGGGTTGCCTGGTGCAACCCCGGCTCGTTGCTGCAGCGTGGCGTGCCAGCAGCGAACGTTCGAGTTCCTTTCAAAGTGCACTGCATGACATGAAACTCGGTATCGCAATATCCGTGGGATGCCTCGCGCTGATGCTGGCTGGGTCGGTGTCAGCGCAGGACAAGACCTATTACAACCTCGACTTGAAATTCAGCGAGATGACGGCGGCAGAACGGAACGCCGCAAAAGAGGCCGCGCTACATCAGCAGATACGGCCGCTGACGGTTTGTGCGGACCCCGCCAACATGCCGTTTTCGGACCGCAATGGTGACGGTATCGACAACCAGATCGTCAAGGTGCTGGCTGCTGCCATGCATACGACGGTCGGGTTTTACTGGATGTCGTACGTGGACTATGGGTTCCTGAAACGGGCATTCGGCACCGCGGCCGAGCCGCTTGGAAACTGTGATCTCCTGATCGATATCCCGGCCAGTGTTTCCGGCGTACTGATGACTGAGCCGATCTACCGGTCGACATACGTTTTCGCGTATCGCAAGGACAGCGGAATCCATATCAAGAGCCTCACCGACCCTGCTCTCAGAAAACTCCGCGTCGGCGTGTACCAAACCTCCGCTTTGCGCCAGGCGCTCGCCGAAAACGGGCTCAAGAACGGGCTCCACGTCCTTGCGGTCAGCTACGACACCGCAAGCAACGGCGGCGCCAGGCAGCAGTGGCGGCAGGTCGAACAGGTAGTGGGCGGTCCACTCGACGTGGTGGCGGTGTGGGGCCCGTTTGCCGGTTACGCCAAGACCAAGAAGGATGCGCCGATCGTGCTGCAGCCGGCCAACCTGATGTCCAATGACGTGCAACTGGAATACGCCATGGCCATCGGCGTGCGTGAAGACGACGTGGTTCTGAAATATGCGTTGGACAACGCGCTGGATGCATCGGCGAACAAGATCAAGGCCATTCTCGACGATTTCGGCGTTCCCTTGGTGCAATGCAGCGAATGCCTCGTCCAAGGCAACCTGCCTTCGCACGGCCCCTATTCCATGGGAGCCAGCGCCTACGCGCGCTACGAGCAGCCGCTGGATCCGGACCTGACGCATATCGACACGTCGCAAACGGTCCCAGGCCAGATCGTCACCCTGCAGGATGCGAAGGAGTCGCTTGCGGCGGGTGCCAATCCGGATGCCGAGCTCGCCCAGGCGGTGACGGCATCCGATACGTCGCGGATCCGGTTTCTGGCCGCGCACGGTGCCGATCTCAACACAAGCGACTCCATGGGCGTGACACCGCTGATCAGTGCGGCCGGCGCTCGCGATTCCGAGACCGTCAAACTGCTGCTCGAACTGGGCGCAAATGCCAACACACGCGACGGGAATGGTTTGACGCCGCTGATGGAGGCCGCTTACCGCGATCACGTACCGTCGGTGGAGGCGCTGCTGCAACACGGCGCCAGCCTGACCGTGAGGAATCCCAAGGGATTGACCCCGCTCTGTATCGCGCTCGACAACCGCAGTTTCCTGGCCGCCACGGCGCTGATCAAGGCCGGGGCCTCGCCCAACGTCCCGTGCGGCGCCAATCGCCTGACGCCATTGATGATCGTGGCGACGCATCTCGGGGCGGAGCTGAGCGGCAATGTTCCGGTCGACGGCGGCTTGTACCTGAGCGATGGGGTTGCCCCGGAAGAGGTCAGCAAGTTGTTGGTCAGCAAGGGTGCTGACGCAAACGCCAGGAGCAAGGGCGGACTTACGGCCCTGATGGTCGCGGCCGGGCACGACAACGCGCCCCTGATTGGTTTGCTGATCCAGGCCGGGGCGAGAGTCGATGCTCGTGACGATGACGGCAAAACCGCGCTCGATATCGCCAACGAGAACGGCAGCGATGCGGCCATACAGACCCTCAAGGTGATGACCCGTTTCGCGCCCACGCAAGGTTCGAGCGGTGCCGCGGTGCAGCCGCTGTGATGAAGCTGGCTATCGCCGCCAGCGTCGCGGCCTTGCTTGCATTGACGGTCGCTGCGACAACATCAGCGACACCAGCTGGTCCGCAAGGCGCGAACGGCAGCACGGTAAAAAGCAACGAAGTCGTCACGCATTACGCGTATCTGGGCAAGGAATACCGGGAGCCCGCGCCATTATCGCTGCTGAAACCCGCCGTCATCTCTGACGAAGGGCTGGCAGGTGTGCGCCTCGGAACCAACTACAACAACCTGGCGGGAAAATTCCTGGGACTGAAGTTTGTCCTGGATGAGACGATGGTGCCGGAAGATGGCGACGTGGTCGCGGCGGCA
>CAJDTN010000049.1_pt1 | contig 34779 bp, 29 predicted proteins | sample 7389801 | NCBI WGS metagenome assembly CAJDTN01 (sample SAMEA7055653, study PRJEB34461) | soil metagenome | biome: terrestrial ecosystem; feature: Peninsula; material: soil | place: Antarctica | collected 2016
CGGCGCAGTTCCGGCAGCAGGGTGCGCATGGTTGATAGGGGTGTGTTGAGCTCGTGCGCGGCACCGGCGGCCTGGGTGGCGATCGCCAGGATACCTTCGTCGCGCAAGGCTCGTTCGCGCCCGCGCTGCACTTCCAGCTGCTGCGCGCGCACCGCGCGGGCCAGCCGGTTGATGAAGAAGCCCAGCAACAACGCGGTAATGACGAAGTTCACCGCCATGCCGGCCACATGCAGCGCAAACCCGTTGCCGCCGTGCAGCGGCAGCGGCACGTACCAGAACAACAGCAGCAGGTAGGCCAGCGCGGCCAGCAGCGACGCAGCCAGCAATGCGCGCACCGAAAGCGCGGCGGCACTGAGTGCAATCGGCACCAGCAACAAGGTGATGAACGGGTTGCTGGCACCGCCGGTGAGATACAACAGATAGCTCAACACTGCGGTGTCGACCGTGATGTGGCCGATCGTTTCCCATACATGCACCGGCCACGGTTGCGCCAGGCGCCACGCGGCAAACGCTGCAAATACCGCGAGCAGGCCGATGCCGGCCAGCAACGGCAGTAGCGGAATCGCCAGCTCCAGCCACCAGGCGCAGGCCAGCACGGCCACGCTCTGCCCGGCGATCGCGCACAGCCTGAGCCAGGCCAGCGTGCGGGTCAGCGCAAACGGTCCGATGCGCGAGCGTGGCGGGCGGCGGCGATGGGGCATGGTGAGTATCTGCAGTGCGCGGCCCGCGGCAAGGCGGGTCGCGCGGGCAAGGCGTGGCTTACTGCTCCGAGCCGATCGTCGGCAAAGGCACGTCGGTAGCGCCGTTGTTGGCATGATGCTGGGCCGAAAGCTTCTTCATCAGCGGCAACACAGCCAGCGCGATCACCGTGCAGATCACGCCCGCCACACCCAGCTTGAAGAACAGACTGGTGTAGATCGGCATCGTCTGCAGCGGATCGGTGATGTCCTGCGGCACGCTGGCGTAGTTGGCCACGATACCGCCCAGATACTGGGAGATACCGGATGCGACGAAGTAGGCGCCCATCATGAAGCCACCCATCCGCGCCGGCACGTAACGGGCAATCATCGCCAGGCCGAGGCCGCTGACCAGCAATTCGCCCAGCGAGGACGAGCCATATCCCCAGACCATCACCCAGGAACTGGCCTTGCCCGGTTCGGTGGTGAAATGTCCGGCGGCGCTGTAGATGAAAAAACCTACTGCCACGGCGGCAAAGCCCAGCGCAAACTTGGCGGCGATTGAGAAATCCTTTCCACTCTTGCCGGCCGAGGTATAGATCCACGCCAGGAGCGGGCTGAGGATCATGATCCAGATCGGGTTGAACGACTGGAACTGCGCCGGTGACCAGGTCCACAGGTGGAAGCCGAAGATGTCGAAACTCCAGTCCACGTTGCGCAGCGCAAACAAGTTCAGCGAGGTCGACATTTGCTGGTAGAAGATGAAGAAGAACACGGTCTGGATGGTCAACACCAGGGCGGCGATCAGGCCTGCGCGTTCGGACTTCTCGCAGGCCGAGATCAGGTAGACGAAGATGCCCAGCACGACCACGGCGGCGATCTTGACGAACCAACTCGCGAGTTCCTCGTAATTGAGGATGTAGGTCGAGGCCACGACGGTCAGCGCACCCATCACCAACACGGCGGCGAGCTTGCCCAGATGCAAGGGTTGGTCGTCCGGCGGCGAGCCGATGTGACTCATGGCCTGCCGCATCACCGCGTAGTTGCCGAGACCGACCAGCAGGCCCACGCAGCACACGGCGAAGGCGATGTGCCAGCCGAGCTCGTTCCCGAAGTACGAGGCCAGCGATTCGCCGAACAGCCACGACAGCTGCCCGTGGTAGGGCGCGTTGAAGTAATCCTTGATGGCCGGCGTCAACAACATTGAAATCGTCGAGCCGACATTCACCGCCATGTAATACATGGTGAAGGCACTGTCGATCTTGGAGTCGTCGCCCTCGTAGATCTTGCGCACCAGGTTGCCGGCGTTGGCCTTGAACAGGCCGTTGCCGACCACGATCACGCCCAATGCGGCGAACAGGAACCAGGTGTTTTCGCTGGGCACCGCCATCAGGGCGTAGCCCAGCGTCAGGATGACGGCACCCAGCAGCATGGTGCGGCGGGTACCCAGCACCTTGTCGCCGACCCACCCACCGATCGCCGGTGCGACGTAAATCAGCGCGGCGGCGGCACTCCAGGTCAGGTTGGCGCGGTCGTCCGAAAAGCCCAGGCGCTGGACCATGAAGTAGACGATCAGCGCCTGCATGCCGTAGTAGCCGAAACGCTCCCACATTTCGATCATGAACACCGTGCTGAACGAGCGGGTCTGCGAGATGGGCGGGTTCTGGGTTGCCATAATTTTTCCGTGCGTGGTTCAAACCGTGGCGACGTGTGGGTACGTGCCGGCGCAGAAGGATCCTGGATGGATCACAACCGGGCAAGCGTACCCCATTCGTTTGTCGTGCCTGGGTGCAGTGCGACATGACAAATGCCGCAACACGTGCTCCGGCACGATGCTGGCGGGCGCCGGCGGCAACGCTTGTGGCATCATGACGCGCCGCGTCCCGCGGGAAGGTCGGAGCCCGCACGCCATGCCTAACGCAACATCATCGTCGTTGGACCGCATTCACGCTCGTGTCGTCGCGGGCCTCGCTGGGTCGCCGTCAGCGGCGACCGCCTGAGCGGGCGCCGACGATGCCGGCCGAAGGTTTCCGTGGACCGAAGCAATTGTGGAATGCGTTCCGCTGGTCGATGAAGGGCTTTCGCGCGGCATGGCGTCACGAGGCCTCGTTTCGGCTTGAGGCGGGCCTGGCGATCGTGTTGGTGCCGCTCGGGCTGTGGCTCGGACAGGGCGGGTTGGAGAAATTCGCCTTGATCCTGGTGCCGCTGCTGGTGCTTTCGGCTGAGTTGTTCAATTCGGCGATCGAGGCGGTGGTAGACAAGGTCAGCCCGGAGTTCAACGAACTGGCCGGGCGCGCCAAGGACATGGGCTCGGCCGCGGTGTTCGTGCTGCTGGCGCTGGTCGCGGTGAGTTGGGGACTGATCCTGCTGCCGCGCTGGTTGTGAACCAGCGCGGCAGCCGCTTGTTGGCGGTCTCTTTAGCGGGCCCGGCCGCGTGGGCGGAACGCTCGAGGCGTCTGCGTATTGCGTCGGGGCAGGCTGGATGTTGCAATGCAAGTCTGTCCGCTCGGGAGCAACCTCATGAAAATCGTACGCATGTTGGTGACCCTGCTGCTCATCGTGACGTTGTCCGGTTGCGGCTACAACGCCATGCAGCGCCAGGACGAGGCGGTCAAGGCGGCCTGGTCCGAAGTGCTGAATCAGTACCAGCGTCGTGCCGATCTGGTGCCGAACCTGGTGAACACGGTCAAGGGCTATGCCCAGCACGAGGAGAAAGTGTTCGTCGAGGTGACCAACGCGCGGGCCAAGGTGGGCAGCCTGCAGGTAAATGCCGACACCCTAAACGATCCTGCGAAGCTCCGGCAGTTCCAGGCCGCGCAGGGCGAGCTGGGCGGTGCGCTGTCGCGGCTGATGGTGGTCAGCGAGAACTATCCGCAGTTGAAGGCCGACGGCCTGTTCCAGAACCTGCAGGCACAACTCGAAGGTACCGAAAACCGGGTTACCGTGGCGCGCAACCGCTATGTGCAGTCGGTGCAGGAATACAACGCGATGATCCGCACCTTTCCGAACAACCTGACCGCGAAGATGTTCGGCTACAAGGTCAAGCCGAATTTCAGCGTGGACAACGAGAAGGCGATTTCCACCGCACCGACCGTGGATTTCGGGACCAACGCACCGGCGCCTGCTGCCTCGGTGCATTGAGGTGATTCGTCGCCTGCTGCCGCTGTTGGCGACGCTGCTGCTGTTGCCGGCGTTGTTGCAAGCGGCTACCGCGGTGCCGAAACTGACGCGGCACGTCACCGACCTCACCGGCACGCTCACCGCGCAGCAGGTCGACCAGCTCGATGGGCACCTGGGGGTGCTGCAGAAGACCCATGGCGCGCAACTGGTGGTGTTGATGGTGGGCAGTACCGGCGAGCAGCCGATCGAGCAGTATTCGCTGGCGGTCGCCGAGGCGAACAAGATCGGTCGCAAGGACACCGATGACGGCGTGCTGCTGCTGATCGCCAAGGACGACCGGCACGTGCGCATCGAGGTGGGCTACGGGCTGGAAGGTGCGATCCCCGACGCGGCCAATGCGCGCATCATCCGCGAATACATCGCGCCGAAATTCCGCACCGGTGACTACTATGGCGGCATCAGCGACGCGGTCGGTGCGCTGACCCAACTGGTCGAGGGTGAATCGCTGCCGCCACCGGTGCAGGGTGCCCCGCGCGAGCAGCACGGACCGGGGTTCCAGGGCGCCCTCATGATCGCGCTGTTTGTCGCCATCTTCTTGCGCGGCGTGCTCGGTCGTACGCATGCGCTGGTGCGTGCTCCACTGGGTGGCGCGATCATCGGTGGTCTGCTGTGGCTGCTGGTCTCGATGGGTGCTGGCGTGCTCGGCGCGCTGATCGGTGGCGTTTTCATGCTGTTGCCGGGTGGCGCGGGGCGCTCGATCGGTGGCGGTGGTTGGGGTGGTTTTGGCGGTTTCGGGGGTGGCGGCGGATTCGGTGGAGGCGGCAGCGGCGGTTTGGGCGGTGGCGGTTTCAGCGGAGGCGGCGGCAGCTTCGGCGGCGGCGGTGCTTCGGGGAGCTGGTGAGATGGCGCGCATGCGACGATTGTTGGTGAATTTGTTCGAAGGCTGGTTTCAGCTGCAACGACGCTTTCCCGCCAGCTTGCTGGACGAGATCACCATCGCGATCGCGGCCGGCGAGCGCACCCACAAGGGCGAGGTATGCATGGCGATCGAATCGCGGCTCGATCTGCTGGCGGTGCTCGGTGGGCTCGACGCAGCCGCGCGCGCACGCCAGGTATTCGGTCAGTTGCGCGTGTGGGACACAGAACACAACAGCGGCGTGCTGCTGTATGTATTGCTGGCCGAGCACCGCATCGAAATCGTGGCCGACCGCGGCATCGCCACGCGGGTGGCGTCGACGGAATGGGCGGCGATTTGTGCGCGCATGCGTGATTGCTACGCCGGCAGTCAATGGCGCGAGGGGAGCCTGGACGGCATTGCCGCCACGCATGCCCTCTTGCTGAAGCACTTCCCCGGCAACGACAAGGCCGATCCGGACGAGCTGCCAGACCGACCCGTGTTGCTCTGACCAGCGCAGAAAAATCTGCCGGCCCTGCTGCCATTGCAGGGCAGCGCAGACGGCAGCGGTGTGCGGGCGCCGCTCCGTCATCCGGCGCGGCGAAGATCAGGGTGCGGTCTTTCCCGGCCCGATGTATTTCGCGAGAAAACCCTGCAGGCGGTTGTAGAACTCGACGTTGTCAGCCTCGGTATAGAAGCCGTGACCTTCGTTTGGCTTGGCCAGCCATTCATACGGCTTGTGCGCGGCGTCGAGCGCAGCGCGCATCGCCTTGGCCTGGGCGAACGGCGCGCGCTGGTCGTCTTCGCCATGCACCAGCAGCACCGGCACGTCGATCTTGTCGGCCAGCTTGGCGGGCGAGTTGGCGTCGAGCTCGGCATCGTTGCGGCCGATCACCGTGTGCAGATAGCTGAGGCCGGACTTGCGCTCGCGGATGTCGCCCTTCTTGTACATCATCGCCAGATCGTAGACGCCGGCGTATCCCACGACGCACTTGAACAGGCCGGGTGCGCGGATCGTCGTCATCATGGCCGAGTAACCGCCGAAGCTGGCGCCGTAGACGCAGATGCGTTGCGGATCGGCGTATTTCTCGGCGATCGCCCACTTCACCCCGTCGATCAGATCCTGTTGAATGCGAGTACCCCATTGCAGGTAACCGGCCTCCTCGAAATCTTCGCCGCGGCCCCCCGATCCGCGGTAGTTCACCTGCAGCACCAGGTATCCGCGGTTGGCCAGGAACTGGGCATCGGTGTCGAAAAACCAGGTGTCCTGTACGCCGATCGGGCCGCCGTGCGGCAGCAGCACCATCGGCAACCCGGTCGGGTCCACGCCGTTGGGCAGGGTCAGGATGGCCTCCAGCTCCTTGCCGTCGCTGGTCTTGAAGTGCATCGAGCGGCGTTCGGCCATCGTTGCCGGATTGATCCATGGTGCCACCGCGAACAGCTTGGTCACCTTGTAGTGGTGCGTGTTGATCAGGTAGTAGGTGCCCGGGTCGCGATCACTGGAGACGGAAAACAACAGTTCGCTGCCGTCCTCGCTGAAGTCGATGAAGTGGACGTAACCGGGAAATTTCTGGCTCAGCGCCAGGTGAAGTTTTGCCATCGACATGTTCGGATCGATGTAGGTCACCTTGGGCATGCCGGTGGCTGGAACCGTGGCAAACGGTTGCCGCGGCAAGGGGGTCCACTCGATCGTGCCGACGCTGCCGAAGCCGTCGCTGGCCAACACCCGGCGGTTGCCGCCGCTCTCGTCCTGCTGCACCAGCGCGGTTGGACCGCCCGCCGCGGCGTAGACGGCGTAGACACCATGGTGATCCGGCGTGAAGGTGATCGGTGCGAAGCTGCCGCCGACCTGATCTGCCGTCATGCGGGTCCAGCCGTTCGACTGCCGGTGAAAGACCTCATAGTCCCAGTTGCTGTTGCGCCCGTAGGCGTAATGAGCGGTGCCGTCCGCGCCGACCATGAAGCTCATGCCCCTGGCGTCGATCTGACCGATCTGGCGACGGCTGCCGTTGGCCGCGTTGACCTCGTACAAGCTGCTGCTGTCCCTCTCGTCGAAACTTCGCGTGGACATGTAGAAGTGGTCGTTGGTCGGCACCGGCAGGCCGTCGACAGTCCCAAAGCCGTGGTCGTTGTTGCGGGTGCCGGCGCGTGATCCAAACTTTCCGCCCTGATACCCGTAAAGATAATCCTGATGTTTGCCGTCCAGGTCAGTGGCGATGATTTCACCGGTCCCGACCGGCTTGTCGATCGAACCGAGCTGCTTGCCTTTCTCCACCACCAGACGCGTGTTGCTTGCCCAGGTGATAGCGGTGGCAATCTCGTACTTGGGCAGACGCAGCATGCTCACCGCGTGGCTCATGTCATCCACCTTGAAAACCACCAACGCATGCGACTCACCGTCGGCGTCGTCCATGTTGAGCGCGATGTACTGCCCGTTCGGCGATAGCGTGGGTTGCGACAGTGACGCATGCCGTGCGAAGTCCCGCACCGGGATCTGGTCGGCGGCGACCGCCACCACGGGCAACAGAAAACAGGCAGCGCACAGTGTGGCCGGCACAAGATGCAATGACATTGGATTTCCCCCTGACGTGCCCCGCGCAACGAACCCGGTCAATCGGAGCACGGCGGCGGGGCCAGGGCTGGCATCTCCGGCGTGCCGCCGCAGACCTTCACGAATCCATCCCCGCAGTTGATTCTATGGGTCCGAACCGTGGAAGCCAAGTGAGCAGGCCAGCGTGGCTCGAGCCGGGTCTGCGGACAAGTGTTCATGGTTCGGCGGGTATCCGCCAGGCCGCCAGGCGGCCCGATCGGAAGCTGGCGCTGACGCCGGGCTTTGCCGGCCGCTACACTTGGTCTTTGCCTGATCAGCGTGTTCCGCATGTCGCAGCCTTTCGTCGCCCATTTCGATCCGGTCGCCTTTCACCTCGGCCCGGTGCAGGTGCACTGGTACGGCTTGATGTATCTGCTGGGGTTCTTCTTCGTCGCGGTGCTCGGCGAGTATCGGCGTCGTCGCGGCCGATTGCCGGTGAACCGCGATGCGCTGGGCGACTTGCTGTTCTACGGCATGCTTGGCGTGATCGTGGGCGGGCGCCTCTGGTACATGCTGTTCTATTACGAGGGCGGCCTGCGCTGGCTCTGGACTGATCCGCTGGCGCTGTTCAAGGTGTGGGACGGCGGCATGAGTTTCCACGGTGGCCTGCTCGGCGTGCTGGCCGCGGGCTGGTGGTGGTCGCGTCGGCAAGCACTGCATTTCTTCGATACGGTCGACTTCGTGGCGCCGCTGGTGCCGATCGGGTTGGGTCTGGGCCGGCTCGGCAACTTCATCAACGGCGAGCTGTGGGGCAAGCCGACCCACTTGTCGTGGGCGATGATCTTCCCCAGCGCCCATGCCGAGGACGTGGCCTGGGCCACGACGCATCCCGCGTGGATGGCGTCCCTGCAGCAGTTCGGCGGCGTGCCGCGCCATCCGTCCCAGCTGTACGAGCTCGGCCTGGAAGGGCTGGTGATGTTCGTGGTGCTGTGGCTGGTGTCGCTGAAGCCGCGGCCGCGTTACCTGGTGTCGGGGCTGTTCGCGCTGCTGTATGGCGTGTTCCGCTTTGCGGTGGAGTTCGTGCGCGTGCCGGACGCGCAGCTGGGTTATTTGTTCGACACCTCGTGGGTGACGATGGGACAGATGCAGTCGCTGCCGCTGATCGTGATCGGTCTGGTGCTGATCGCGATGTCGCGGCGGGCGCCGACCTTGTCCTTGGCTCCCGTTGTGGCGGCGAAGGACTGACCCATGCGTGCCTATCTCGATCTGCTCCAGCACGTTCTCGACCACGGCGCCGACAAGGCCGACCGCACCGGCACCGGCACGCGCAGCGTATTCGGCTGGCAGATGCGCTTCGATCTTGCGCAGGGCTTCCCGCTGGTCACCACCAAGAAGCTGCACCTGAAGTCAATCGTGCACGAGCTGATCTGGTTCCTGCGCGGGGATACCAATATCGCCTATCTGAAAGAGCACGGCGTGCGCATCTGGGACGAATGGGCCGATGAACACGGCGAGCTCGGTCCGGTCTACGGCCGCCAATGGCGGGCCTGGCCCACGATCGACGGCGGCGCGGTCGATCAGATCCGCTGGGTGGTCGAGGAGATCAAGCGCAACCCCGATTCACGCCGGCTGATCGTCAGCGCCTGGAACGTGGGCGAGTTGCCGAAGATGGCCCTGATGCCCTGCCATACGCTGTTCCAGTTCTACGTGGCAGATGGCAAGCTCAGTTGCCAGCTGTACCAGCGCTCGGGCGACATTTTCCTCGGGGTACCGTTCAATATCGCCAGCTACGCGCTGCTCACCCATATGGTGGCGCAGGTCTGCGACTTGGAGGTGGGCGATTTCGTGCACACCTTGGGTGACGCCCATTTGTACAACAACCATGTCGAGCAGGCGCGCCTGCAGTTGGGCCGCGAGCCACGGCCGCTGCCCACGCTGAAGCTCAACCCTGCCGTGCGCTCGGTCTTCGATTTCCGCTATGAGGACATCGCGGTCGAGGGCTACGATCCGCACCCGGCGATCAAGGCCGCTGTTGCGGTGTAGCGGATTGATCGCCTCGGCCGGGAACGACCCGGCCTGCTAAGATTCCACGCGTCTGGTGGCGCCCGTGCGGCCTGCCTTCCTGTTGATCACGTTTGCAAGGATTTTCCATGGCCATCTCGTTGATTGCCGCACTCGATGAAAACTTCGCCATCGGCCGCAAGGGCCAGTTGCCGTGGCATCTTCCGGATGACCTGCGCTGGTTCAAGCAGCTGACCGTCGGCAAGAACGTGCTGATGGGCTACAACACGGCCATGTCGATCGGCCGCGCCTTGCCGGATCGGGTCAACCTGGTGCTGACCCGGCGCCACGAAGCGCCGTTCCCCGGCCAGATCACCGTCCGCACGATCGAGGAGGCACAGGATCACTGCGGCAATACCGGTCTGATCGTGATTGGCGGCGGCATGGTGTTTTCCGCAGCGCTGCCGAATGCGCGCCGCATGTATCTGACCTGGGTCGGGGCTGCCATCGATGGCGCCGACACGTTCTTCCCTGGTGTGCACTTCACTGAATGGACCGAGGTGTCGCGCGTGCATCACCAGGCCGATGCCGAGCACGCCTACGACTTCGACATGGTCGAGTACTTGCGCAACGGCTGATGTCCACAATTACACCGCCGGTAGTCGTGCATGTGATGGCCGGCTTGCTGCTGGACACGGTCGGGCGCGTGCTGCTGGCGCAGCGCCCGGCCGGCAAGCATTTGGCAGGGCTGTGGGAGTTTCCCGGCGGCAAGCGCGAGCCGGGCGAGGCGCCGCTGGCGGCGCTGGCCCGCGAGTTGCGCGAGGAACTTGGCATCAAGATGCAACACGCCGAACCGTTGATCGCGGTGCCGTGGGTCTACGGTGAGCGCGAACTGTTGCTCGACGCCTGGCGGGTCGATGCCTGGGCCGGCGAGCCGCAATCGCTGGAAGGGCAGGCGCTGCAATGGCGGCTCCCCGCGCAGATCGACCACGCGCTACTGACCCCGGCTGATTGCCCGCTGCTGCGGGCCTTGCTGGACACCACAACGCGCCAATGCCCGTAGGAGCCCGCTCGCGGGCGATGATCTTGTTCTAGTGCTCCGATCAAGGATCAGAGCAGAAGCATCGCCCGCGAGCGGGCTCCTACGAGCGCAGTATCGAGACAGGCGCAGGTGTCGGAGCAGGTGTTATTCCTGATACGCGCCGTAGCGGCGCAGGCGCTGGTAGCGCTGTTCGAGCAGGTCGGGAGCAGGTCGGGTATCGGCATCGCCGCAAACTCGTCGAGCTGGTTCAGCAGCACGGCCTTCAGGCGGATCGCCATGGAGCGCGGGTTGCGGTGGGCGCCGCCCAGCGGTTCGCGGATGACCTTGTCGATAAGTCCCAGTTCCAACAGGCGTGGCGCGGTCATGCCCAGCGCCTCTGCCGCGTCTTTCACCTTGTCGGCGCTCTTCCACAGGATCGAGGCGCAACCCTCGGGCGAGATCACTGAATAGGTCGAGTACTGCAACATGTTGGTGCGGTCGCCGACACCAATGGCCAGTGCACCACCGGAGCCGCCTTCGCCGATCACCGTGCACACGATCGGCACTTTCAGCTCGGCCATCTCCAGCAGGTTGCGCGCGATCGCCTCGCTCTGGCCGCGCTCCTCGGCACCGACGCCGGGATAGGCCCCGGGCGTGTCGATCAGGGTCAGCAGTGGCAGGCTGAAGCGTCCGGCCATCTCCATCAGGCGCAGCGCCTTGCGGTAGCCTTCCGGACGCGGCATGCCGAAGTTGCGGCGGACCTTGGTCTTGGTGTCGCGCCCCTTCTGGTGGCCGATGATCACCACCGGCCGACCGTTGATGCGCCCCAGTCCGCCCACGATGGCGGCGTCCTCGGCGTACATGCGATCACCGGCCAGTTCGTGGAACTCCTCGCAAATCACGCCGATGTAGTCGAGGGTGTACGGGCGTGCCGGGTGGCGGGACAACTGAGTGGTTTGCCAGGAGTTGAGATTGCGGAAGATGTCCGCCGTCTTCACCTTCACCTTCTGTCGCAGGCGGGCCACCTCCTCGTCGATATTGAACGCCTGGTCGTCGCTGGCATGGCGAAGCTCTTCGATCTTCGCGTCCAGTTCGGCAATAGGTTGTTCGAAATCAAGAAAGTTGGGATTCATTCGCTGCATTTTGAGGCATTGAAGCGCACCAGTATACCGTTCCGCAGACAAGAACGAGAACGGCGCCGTATGGCTGTGACGGGGTCGACACCTGCCTGCCGGGGACGGCAAGATTGCGGTATCGTGAGCCCGTCGGGTACTCACTTCCGCGGAACTGTGTCATGTCAGGCAAAGCCGTTATCGACAACGCGAAACTCGACCGAATCGTGGCCGAGGCGCGCCACCAGGCCGAGCAGCGCGAGCGGGGCTATCGCGAGCGCGCCCTGAAAATGTACCCGTGGGTGTGCGGTCGTTGTGCGCGGGAGTTCACCCGCGCCAACCTGCAGGAATTGACCGTGCATCATCGCAACCACGATCATGACTGCAACCCGCCTGACGGCAGCAACTGGGAGTTGCTGTGCGTGTATTGCCACGACAACGAACACGCGCGGCACATTGATCATGTGCGCGGCGGGGTGATGGCGGTCGAGGCGGCGCCGCCCGCCACCGGCAACCCGTTCGCCGATCTCAAGGCGATGCTGGAACGCAAGAAACCGTAGGAGCCCGCTCGCGGGCGATGCCGTTGATTTGATTCCTCATCGTGCATCCAGGGCAAGAGCATCGCCCGCGAGCGGGCTCCTACGGGAGGCGCGCGGTTTCAGTCCTGCTGCTTGACGATGCGCAGTCGCGCCGCCTGCACACCGGGCAGGGCGCGCACGCTGCGCAACAGGTCGGGGATGGCGTCCACGCGCCAGTCTTCGCCCAGTTCCAGGTCGGCCTGGGCGCTGCGATTGCGGTAGCCGTGCAGGGTGACGCTGGCGCGGCCACCGCGGTAGCCGGCCAGCGTGCGTTGCAGCTGTTCGACGAAGTCGGGGCGGATGCCGTTCAACTTCAGTTGCAGCAGCCGGGCCTGCTTGCGGCAGGCATCGTCGAGCGAGCAGGCGCTGCGTGCACGCAGCTGGAAGCCACCACCGGAGAAATCGTCGATGCGCAAGCCGCCGCCGACGATCAGGAGCTGGCCACGGGTAAGCAAGGGCGCGATCTGCTGGTACAGCTCGCCGAAGAAGCTCACCTCGATGCTGCCGCCGCCGTCTTCCAGACGAACGAACGCATCGGTGTCGCCGCGCTTGCGCACCGCGGCGACCATCCCGGCGACGGTCCACGGCGTATCCGGACCGCGGCGGAAGCGGTTGGTATCGCCCTCGTCGTTCCGACGCGGCTTTGGGGGCTGATAGCGGTCGACGATCTCGCCCAGCGGACAGGTCGATAGCTGCGCCAGCTCATCCTTCCAGGGGTCGGTGGGATGGCCTGAAAGGTAATGGCCCAGCGTGTCGCGCTCGCCTTGCAGCCGCTGCTCCAGCGGCCATTCCGGCGCGGTGGGGAGATCGATCCTCACTACCGGCGTGGCGTTGCCGTCGGCGGTGCCGAACATGTCGTTCTGGCCCGACTGCCGATCGCGCAGGTGCTGTTCGGCGGCTTTGATCGCGTCCGGCAGCTGCAGCATCAGACTGGCGCGGTTGACGGCCAGCGCGTCCAGCGCGCCGGCAAGAATCAGCGCTTCCAGCACGCGCCGGTTGAGCCGTGCCGGGTCTACCCGGCGGCAGAAATCGGCCAGGTCGGTATAGCCACCATGCGCACGTTCGGCGACGATCGCCTCGCAGGCGCCGTGGCCGACACCCTTGATCGCGCCCAGGCCGTACTGGATGACCTTGGGCGCGACCGCCACGAACATGTACTCGGAGGCATTGACGTCCGGCGGTTGCACCACGATTCCCAGTGCGCGTGCCTCGTTGAGGAAGGTCACCACCTTGTCGGTGTTGTCCATGTCCGCGGAGATCGTGGCGGACATGAATTCGGCGGGATAATGCGTCTTGAGCCAGGCGGTCTGGTAGGAGACCAGCGCATAGGCCGCCGCGTGCGACTTGTTGAAGCCGTACCCGGCAAACTTCTCCATCAGGTCGAAAATCGTGTCGGCTTTCTCGCCGGTCAGCCCGTCCTTCGCCGCGCCGTCGCGGAACTTGACGCGTTCCTCGGCCATTTTCTTGGCGTCTTTCTTGCCCATCGCGCGGCGCAGCAGATCGGCGCCGCCGAGCGTGTAGCCGCCAACGATCTGCGCCATCTGCATCACCTGTTCCTGGTAGACCATGATGCCGTAGGTCTCTTTCAGGATCGGCTCGACGCGTGGGTCCGGGTACTCCACGTCCTCGCGGCCGTGCTTGCGCGCGATGAAGCTCGGGATCAGGTCCATCGGACCGGGGCGGTACAGCGCCACCAGGGCGATGATGTCTTCGAAGCGGTCGGGCTTGGCGTCCTTCAGCATGCGCTGCATGCCGGACGACTCGAGCTGGAACACCGCCACGGTCTGCGCCTTCCTCAGCAGCTCGTAGGTAGCCGCGTCGTCCAGCGGCAATTTCGAGATATCCAGCGGCTCCTCGCCCACGGAAGCTTCAGCCGCATCCTGCCCGCCCTTGTTTTCCCCTGCCTGCAGGGGAAGATGTTCACCGGATTGCAGGGGGCGCTCCTGCGCACGCCGGACATTGATCGCCTTCACCGCCCAGTCGATGATGGTCAGCGTGCGCAGGCCGAGGAAGTCGAACTTCACCAGGCCGACCGCCTCGACGTCGTTCTTGTCGTACTGGGTGACCACGCTGCCGCCGCCGGCTTCGCAATACAGCGGGGCGAAATCGGTGAGCGGGGTGGGTGCGATCACCACGCCACCGGCGTGCTTGCCGGCGTTGCGGGTGAGGTTTTCCAGCTTCAGCGCCAGGTCGACCAGCGCGCGAGCGTCCTCGTCCTGCGCGTAGGCTTCGCAGAATTCCCTGACCACCCGATCAGGTTCCTTCTTCGATTTCTCCGAGCGGCCCAGCGCATCGGACAGCGTAAGGTCGAGCGGGCGCGGTGGCACCATCTTGGCCAGCCGGTCGACCTGGCCGTATGGCATGCTGAGCACGCGGCCGGAATCGCGCAACACGGCCTTGGCCGCCATCGAGCCGTAGGTGATGATCTGGCTGACCTTGTCGCGGCCGTATTTGCGGGCGACGTAGTCGATCACCTCGTCGCGCCGATCCATGCAGAAATCGATGTCGAAGTCGGGCATCGACACGCGTTCGGGGTTCAGGAAGCGTTCGAACAGCAGGTCGAACTGCAGCGGGTCGAGATCGGTGATCTTCAGCGACCAGGCGACCAGCGAGCCAGCGCCGGAGCCGCGTCCGGGGCCGACCGGGATACCCTGCTGCTTGGCCCAGTTGATGAAGTCCGCCACGATCAGGAAGTAGCCCGGGAACTCCATCTCGATGATGACATCCAGCTCGCGTTCCAGCCGTGCCTCGTAGTCGGCCAGCGTGTGATTCCCGGCCAGCGGCGCGTGGGCCAGGCGCTCGCGCAGACCCTGCCGCGAAAGTTCACGGATATGGCTGTTCAGATCGTGGCCTGCCGGTACCGGGAAGTCGGGCAGGTAGTAGGTGCCAAACTTCAGTTCCAGGGTGCAGCGGCGGGCCAGCTCGACGGTGTTTTCCAGGGCCTCGGGCAGGTCGGCGAACAGCTCGGCCATTTCCCCGGGGGTCTTCAAGTATTGCTGGTCGGTGTACTCGCGCGGCCGTTTGGGATCGGCCAGCACGCGTCCCTGGTTGATGCACACACGGGCCTCGTGCGCATCGAAGTCGTCCTGCCTGAGGAAGCGCACGTCGTTGCTGGCCAGCACTGGCAGGCCGAGCTCTGCGGCCAGCGTCAGTGCGGCCGCGTTCCAGTTCTCCTCGCCGTCGCGGCCGCAGCGGGTGAGCTCCAGGTACAGCCGGTCCGGGAATAGTTGCGCCAGCGGGCGCAGCTTTGCCAGAGCGGCGTCGCTGCCCTGGTTCAGGGCCAGGCGTGCAACCTCGCTGTCGCGGCCGAGCAGGGCGATCAATCCGCCGCAGGCGTCGCCCTGCAGCCAGCCCGCGTCGACCAGCGCATGACCCCCGTGCTGGCCTTCCTGCCAGGCACGCGAGACCAGCCGCGAGAGGTTGAGGTAGCCCACGTGATCCTGGCACAACAGGGTCAGCCGCCAGGGCCGCGGATCGTCCCGCGCCGAGATCTGCAGGTCGCAACCGCTGATCGGCTTGATCCCGGCCGCGTTGCACGCCTTGTAGAACTTGACCAGGGCAAACATGTTGCATTCGTCGGTCAGTGCCACCGCGGGAATACCGTCGCGCACGCAGGCGGCGACCAGCGCCTTGATGCGGATGGTCGAGTCGACCAGCGAGTATTCGCTGTGCAGGTGCAGGTGGGTATAGCTGACGGTCATGCCGATCTACGCGCGGTATCCCTGCAGGCTACCCGGCGCCGGGTGCAGCGGCAAGATTGACTTCAGGTTGCTTTGCGCGAACCGCTGCTGCGGCTGGCATCAAGCCAGCAGAGCCCGTACCGGTGCGAAACTGCGCCGATGCTGCGGGCACGGTCCCAGCCGCTTCAGTGCCGCGAGGTGCACGGCAGTCGGGTAGCCCTTGTGTACGGCGAATCCGTAGCCGGGATGGATCGAGTCCAGCTTTACCATCAGGCGGTCACGAGCAACCTTGGCCAGGATCGAGGCTGCGCTGATCGCCGGCTCCAGCGCGTCCCCGCCCACGATCGCACGACCATGGCAGGGCAGATCCCGCGGCAGCTTGTTACCGTCGATCAGCGCCTCGATGGCGGCGGGAGCCAGGCCGGCGACGGCGCGACTCATGCCGGTCATGGTGGCCTGGAAAATATTCAGTCGATCAATCTCGTCCGGCTCGATCAGCACGATGCAGTACGCCAGCACGCGTTCGATGATCTGCGGGTAGAGCGCCTCGCGGCGTTTCTCGCTGAGCTTCTTCGAATCGTTGAGCCCGAAGATCGGACGAGCCGGATCCAGGATGACAGCGGCGACTGCCAGCGGGCCGGCCAGGGGGCCGCGACCCGCTTCGTCAACGCCAGCGACGAGCCCCCCGCTCAAACAAGATTCCGCGCTCCTTGCGTTCGCTTCCTCTCCACCCCGGGGAGAGGATTGAGGTGCGGGGGCGGTGTTCGCCGAAAACTCATCCATGGCCAGCCTCCCGCCCCTCGATCACCTCCGCAATCGCCGCCGCCGCCCGCTCGCCCGCATGTCCTTCCAGCCCGCCGCGCAGCTCTTGATGCAGGTGCTCGAACGCAGTGACAATCGCACCCCGCCGCTCGCTGTCCTTGAACAAGGCTAGCGTCGCTGCGGCCAGCTTTTCGGCGGTGCAGTCATCCTGCATCAGCTCGGGCACCAGCAGAGCGTCACCCAGACCGCAGGCGCGCGCCAGGATGTTGGGCAGGGAATACACGTCCGTCTTGACCATCTTCAGCGCCCGGGCGATGCGATAACTGGTGGGCGACACGCGGTAGCCGACCACCATCGGCCGCTTGGCCAGCATCGCCTCCAGCGTGGCGGTGCCGGACGCCAGCAACACCAGGTCGGCCGCCAGCATCGCTTCGTGCGCCTGGCCATCCAGCAGCAGCGGTGGCGACGCATCGCGTGGTGCGCTGGCCAGTAGCTCCTGCAGCTGGGCATGCACCTGCGGATTGGCAGCGGGAATCACGATGTGCAGTCCGGGCAGTGCCGCCGCGACCTGGCTGGCGGCCTCCAGGAAAATCCGTCCGAGCCGCTTTACCTCGGACGCACGGCTTCCCGGCAGCACGGCCAGCACGGGCACCTGTTGCGGCAGCTGCAGCACTTCGCGCGCGCCGACGCGATCGGCTACCAGCGCAAAGCGGTCGGCCAGCGGGTGGCCGACGAAGCGGGCGTCGATACCATGCTTGGCGTAGATCGCCGGCTCCATCGGAAACAGGCAGAGCACACGGTGGGCGCTGCGCCCGATCTTCTCGACGCGCTTTTCGCGCCAGGCCCAGACCGATGGGCTGACGTAGTGCACAGTGCGGATGCCAGTCGTTTTCAAACGCAGCTCCACGCCCAGGTTGAAATCCGGCGCATCGATGCCGACCACCACGACCGGCTTGAGTTTGCGTAGCCGGGCGACCAGCGACCGGCGCAGGCGCAACAGCTGCGGCAGATGGCTGATCACCTCGCTGAAGCCGAACAGCGACAATTCGCGCATGTCGTACCAGGACTCGAAGCCTTCGCGCTGCATGCGTGCACCGCCGATGCCGACGAAGCGCGCCTGTGGATAGCGCAGTCGCAGCGCAGCGATGAGTTCTGCGCCGAGCTGGTCACCGGAGTCTTCACCGGCGAGCATGGCGATGATGGGAGAGCCGGGAATCGGGAATGGAGAATCGGGAATCGGAGCAGCCTTGGTTTCCGGCGAAGGTTGATTGGTCGCGGTCATGATGTCATCGGGAAGCCGAGCGCGCGGGGCTTGGGCGGCTTGATGCCTTGGCGGTTGACCATTTCCAATTCTCCATTCCCGATGCCCGGCCTAGCGTGCCAGCGAGCGGCCGCTGTGGTCGAGGAACTCCAGCATGGCGCGCACATCCTCGCTCTCGCGAGCCTGTTCGATCAGCTTCTCGCGTGCCTCGGGTAGCGACAGGCCGGCCATGTACAAGGTGCGGTAGGCGCGCTTGATGGCCGCGATACGGATGCTGTCGAAGCCGCGACGCTTCAAGCCTTCGCTGTTGATGCCGCGCGGGCGGCCCTGTTGCTCGTTGGCCATCATCACGAACGGCGGCACGTCATGGCCCACCAGACAGCCCATGCCGATGAAGGCGTGCGCACCGACCTTGCAAAATTGGTGCACACCGGAATAGCCGGACAGGATGGTCCAGTCGCCGATCTCCACGTGCCCGGCCAGTGCGGAGTAGTTGGAGAACACCACGCGATTGCCGACCTGGCAGTCATGGGCGATGTGTACATAGGCCAGCACCCAGTTGTCGTCGCCGAGCCGGGTAACGCCGCCACCGTCGCCGGTGCCGCGATTGATCGTGACAAATTCGCGGATCAGGTTGCGGTCGCCGATGACCAGTTCGGTACGCTCGCCGGCAAATTTCTTGTCCTGCGGGTCGCCGCCCAGCGAGGCGAACTGGGCGACCCGGTTTTCGCGTCCGAGCCGGGTCGGGCCATCGACCACCACGTGCGGGCCGATCGTCGTGCCGTCGCCGACTTCCACTTCGGCGCCAATGACGCTGTAGGCGCCGATGCTTACGTTGCGGCCGATCACGGCGGCCTGGTCGACCTGCGCGGTAGGGTGGATCGCGCGGGTGTCGCTCATTTTTCGGACCTCGCGGCGCACATCAGTTCGCAGCTGGCCATTTCCTTGCCGTCAACTGTGGTGCGCGCCAGAAACAGGCCCATGCCACGCATTTGCCGCTTCAGGCTGACCTCCAGCCGTAACTGGTCGCCGGGTACGACCGGCGCGTTGAAGCGTGCGTTGTCGACCTTGACCAGGTAGAACAACGGGCTACCCTCATCGCCCTTGAGGCGGCGGCTGAGCTGGGTCAGCAGACCGGCGGCCTGCGCCATGGCCTCGATGAGCAACACCCCGGGCATCACCGGATGAGCGGGGAAGTGGCCCTTGAAAAATGACTCGTTGATGGTGACGTTTTTCAACGCCACTACGCTCACCTCAGGCACGAGCTCGATCACCCGGTCGACCAGCAGGAACGGATAGCGATGCGGCAGCAGTTGCTGGATCTGCTCGACATCGATCGGCATGGTCAGGGCGCCGACTTGTTCATTCATGATTGTTGTCCTTTTCCAGCGCCGACAATCGGCGCGCGTACTCGTCCAGGTGCTTGAAGCGTGCTGCGTTCTTGCGCCACAGGCGGTTTTCCTGCAGCGGGGTGCCGGATGAATACTCTCCGGCCTCGCGAATCGAGTGCGTCACCAGACTCTTGGCGGTAATGGTAACGCCGTCGGCCAGTTCGAGATGGCCGAGCACGCCGGCATTGCCGCCGATCATGCAATAGCGGCCAATCTTTGCGCTGCCGGCCACGGCGGCGCAGCCTGCCATCGCGGTATGCGCGCCGACGTGCACGTTGTGGGCGATTTGGATCTGGTTGTCCAGCCGCACGTCTTCTTCCAGCACGGTGTCGTCCAGCGCGCCGCGATCGATCGTCGTGTTGGCGCCGATCTCGCAGTCGTCGCCGATGCGCACGCCGCCAAGCTGTGGCAGCTTGACCCAACCACCGTGGTCGCCGGCATCGTGGTCGAAGGCGAGGCCGAAGCCGTCCGATCCGATGACCGCGCCGGGGTGTACCAGCACGCGCCGGCCGAGGGTCACCCGGAGCACCAGCGTCACCCGCGCCACCAGTCGTGATTGTGCGCCAACGACGCAGCCCTCGCCGACGATGCAGTGCGGGCCCAGGATGGCACCATCCTCGATCACCGCATCGTGCTCGATGACGCAACACGGGCCGATGCTGGCGCTGGGGCTGACCTGTGCACCAGCAGCGACCACGGCGCTGGGATGGATGCCGGCCGGTGCCGCAGGCGGGCGCTCAAACAACGCGGCGATCCGCGCATAGGATACGTACGGGTCTTTCGCGATCAACGCGGTGGTCGGACAGTCGGCAAGATTTTCCCGACGCACCACCACCACCCCGGCGCGGGTGGATGCCAGCTGGGTGGTGTACTTGCTATTGGACAGGAAGCTCAGTGCGCTGGCATCGGCGCCGGCGAGGGTGCCGACACCGCTCACCAGGCGCGTGGCGTCACCCTCAACGCCCAGGCCGAATCGCTCGGCCAGTTCGGCTACTGAATAGTGGATTGCCTTCATGCCTGCTCCGGACGATGCGCGTCATTGTAAGGCGTGACGTCGCGCAGCGCAGCGTGCCCGGCTGCGGGAAGTCCCGAACGAATCCGCGTGTTCCCGGTTGCCGGTGCTCAGAACTGGCTGCCGAAGGTGAACTGAATGCGTTCCTCGTAATGGTTGTCTGACGGTTGCGAACGGAACGGCACCGCCAGGCTGATGATCAGCGGACCGATCGGTGCCTGCCAGTGCAGCGATATGCCGGCCGAGGCGCGCAAGGTACTGGCATTGAAGCTCTGGTAATCCTTGTAGGCGTTGCCGACGTCGGTGAACAACGAGACGCGCGCGGTGTTGATGTCCTTCAGGAACGGCAGCGGCAGGTACATTTCGGCCGTGCCGAGCACCTTGAAGGAGCCGCCGATCGGTTGCGCATAGTAGCCGCCGAAGCAATTGCCCTTGCCGTCCGGTGAGCTGCCGTCGATGCAGACGCGCGGGCCCAGGGTGTTGTCCTGGAAGCCGCGCACGTCGCGTACGCCGCCGGAGAAGAAGTTGGCGAAGAACGGGAAGTCCTGGCGCATGTCCGGCATGACGTAGCCGGGCCGCTGGGCCTCGGTGGCGGCCTTCAGTGCGGCGAACTGGTCGTCGTTGATGCCGTTCTTGGCGTAGGTCTTGCCATAGCCGACCTGGCCATCGAGGTACAGCACGAAACCCTTGCCGATCGGCCAGTAGTGGTTGGCTTCCGCAGTGAGCTTCCAGTACTGCACGGTGGAGCCGGGCAGGGCAATCTCGGTCTGGGCCGACAGCAGGCCACCACGAGTGGGCGCCCAGTAACCGTTGCGGGTGTCGTGGTTCCAGCCCAGCGTGCCGGTCCAGGAGTGGATCGTCCGGTTGCCGATCTGGTTCTGGTAATCGACCAGCACCAACGGGCTGAAGCCCGGGATCAGGTTGACCTTGTTGCTGCTGATGCCCAGGCCTACCCGCACGCCGTCGGTTTCACTGATCGGAATGCCCAGATAGCTGGAGAAGCCCTTGGCGCTGGTGCTGTAGTTGGCGAAATCGGTGTTGCCGTAGTCGGTTTTCGAGAAGTTCGCGCTATAGCCGATACCAATGCCGTTGTCGGTCAGGTAGGGGTTGTAGTAATTGGCCGAGAAGCTGGTCTGATAAGCGCTGCGCGTGCCACTGATGGAAAAACTGTCACCGCTGCCGAACAGGTTGTTCTGGCTCAGTGAGGCGTTGAGGATGATACCGGCGTATTGGGAATAGCCGACGCCGAACTGCATGCTGCCGGCGGCCTGCTCTTCGACCTTGACCGTGACATCTACCTGATCCTGGCTGCCTGGTACCTGCTTCTTGTCGATGTCGACTTTCTTGAAATAGCCCAGCCGCTGCAGGCGGATCTTGGAGCGGTCGATCGCGGCCTGCGAGTACATCGAGCCCTCGAGCTGGCGCATTTCGCGGCGCAGTACGTTGTCTTCGGTCTTGGTGTTGCCCGCATAGATCACCCGACGCACGTACACGCGCATGCCCGGCTCGACGTACATGGTCAGGTCGACGGTGTGCTTGTCCTTGTCCAGCTTTGGAATCGGCGTGACCTTGGCATAGGCGTAGCCGATGTTCGCCAGCACCGCCTTGATCGCTTTGCTGCTGGATTCGATCGCGCTGCGGTTGAAAATGTCGCCGTCCTTGACGAATACCAGCGTGCGCATCGACGCCTCGGGCAAGATCAGATCGCCGAGCAGCTTCACGCTGCTGACCTTGTAGGTTTCGCCTTCCTTGATGCTGGCGTCGATGTACATGTTGCGTTTGTCCGGCGAGATCGTCACCTGGGTGGAGTCGACGCCGAAATCCGCGTAGCCACGGTTCATGTAATACGACTGCAGCTTTTCCAGGTCGCCAGACAGCTTCTCACGGGAATACTGGTCGTTCTTGGAATACCAGGACATCAGGTTCGGCGTGCCGGATTCGAAATCCTTGCGGATCTGCTTGTCGGTGAAGACCCGGTTGCCGAGGACGTTGATTTCCTGGATCTTGGCGGCCTTGCCCTCGCGGATCTCGATGTCGATGGAGACGCGGTTGCGATCGAGCCGGGTCACGTGAGGTTCGACCGAGACGTTGTACTTGCCACGGTTGTAGTACTGCCGGATCAGTTCCTGCTGCACCCCGTCGATGGCCAAGCGGTCGAACGTCTCGCCCTCGGCGATGCCGGTCTGCTTGAGGCCTTTTTTCAGGTCATCGGTCTTGATGTCTTTGTTGCCGCGGATGTTCAGCTTGGCGATTGATGGCCGTTCGACCACCTTGATCACCAGAATGTTGCCGTCGCGATCGAGTTCCACGTCGCTGAAGAACTTGGTCTGGTACAGCGCACGAATGGCACGCTGGGCCTCGGCGTTGCTGAGCCGGTCTCCTTTGTTCACCGGCAGGTAGTTGAATACCGTGCCGGCCGAAATGCGGCTGAGGCCGTCGATGCGGATGTCCGAGACCACGAAGGGCTCGAACGCAAACGCGTTGGCGGTGAGGGAGGCAAGCAGGATCAGCGCGGCGATACGCTTCATCGTCGATTCCGTAGGGTTATTTCGATGGAGCGGCCAGCGCGGCCACTCCATCAATGCATGCGGCAAGGATCAACCCTGCCGCGACAGTAAGTAGCGCACTCCACCGAAATGCGCTGTCAGCCGTGCCAGCGCCTGCGAACGCGGTTCGCACGGGCTGACGAGCCGCCGAGTCGAGAACGATGGCGATACGCATCACGACAGCAAGGTGCGCTGGATATCATTGAAGAGCGTCCACCCGACCAGGCTGAACAGCAGCACCAAACCGATGTATTGGCCGATGACCATTGCCTGCTCGCTGACCGGGCTGCCCTTGACCAGCTCGATGAGATAGTACAGCAGGTGTCCGCCATCCAGAACCGGGATCGGCAGCAAATTCAGGATCGCCAGGCTGAGCGAGACCATCGCCAGGAACTGCAAGAACCACGCGAGCCCCATTTGCGCCGAGGCATTGGCGTACTGGGCAATCCCGATCACGCTGGAGATGTTCTTGGTCGACGCGCGGCCGCTGAGCATCTCGCCGATCATGCTGAATGTCTGCCGCGTATTGCGCCAAGTGGTGGTGAGCGCCGCACCCAAGGCCTCGACCGGCCCGTATCGCACGGTAGCCGGCTCCGGCCGGGGCGGCGCGATCCCGAGCATCCATTTCGCCGGTTGTCCACCCAGCGATTCCCACCGGGCGGTGACGTCGAGCGTCAATGGCTGGCCGTGCCGTTGCACGGCGATGGCCAGTTTGGGCGACTTGGCAGCGTTGGCCTGCACCAGCGTGCCCAGGCTGATGAAGTCGGCCACTGGCTGGTCGTCCACGCTGACGATCCGGTCGCCGCTCTGGAGACCTGCCTGCGCGGCAGGCTGACCCGGCTGTACGGTGCCGGCAATTGCCGGTGGCGGCGCCAGGCGCAGGCCGAGTTTGTCGAAGTACTGGTCGATCGGCTTGCCGGCGGGCAACTGGTTCAGCGGCAGCAGCACCTGGCGGGTCTGGCCGTTGCGATCGCGCACCGTCATCGGCAACGGAGTGAGCGCCAGCAGCGCGTTGCCGATGGTCTCCATCGAGTCGCTCCAGGTAGAGACCTCGCGCCCGTTAACGCTGAGGATGCGGTCGCCAAGCTGGATGCCGGCTTCCGCCGCGATACTCTGCGGCGTGGCGGTCACGATCGGCGCGAAGTCGCTGCGCCCGAGCATGAACATCAGCCACAGCGCCGCGATCGTGAAGATCACATTGAAACCTGGTCCGGCCGCCACGATGGCGATGCGCTTCCACACCGACTTGCCGGTGAACTCCTGATCGCGCAACGCCGGGTCGACTTCACCCTCGCGGGCATCGAGCATCTTGACGTAGCCGCCCAGCGGGATCGCGGCGATCCAGTACTCGGTGCCATCGCGGCCGATGCGCTTCCAGACCGCCTTGCCGAAGCCGACCGAAAAACGCAGCACCTTGACCCCACAGCGGCGCGCGACCCAGTAGTGGCCAAATTCATGAAAAGTCACCAGCACGCCGAGCGTGACCAGCAACCAGAATACCGAGCCGAAAAAGGAAGTCATCAAGTACCGCAGCGGAGAATTATCAGGACAAGAATATCAGCAAGCGTTGCGCAGCACGCGCCGGGCGGCCTCGCGGGCCAGCTGGTCGCGTTCGAGCAGGGTCGGGATATCGACCACGGCTTGCGCTGGCAGTTCCGCAAGCACCGCCTCGACCACGTCGGCGATCGACAGGAAAGCCAGCGTGCCGGCCAGGAAGGCCTCCACCGCCACTTCGTTGGCGGCGCTCAGTACGGCCGGGGCGTCGCCACCGGTGCGCAGCGCCTGGAACGCCAGCGCCAGACAGCGGAAGGTGGTTGGGTCCGGCGGTTCGAACTGGAGCGGGCCACACGTGGCCAGGCTCAAAGGGGCAACGCCGGACTCGACCCGCTCTGGCCACGCCAGTGCGTGGGCGATCGCGGTGCGCATGTCGGGGTTGCCCAACTGGGCCAGCACCGAGCCGTCCACGTATTCGACCATCGAGTGGACCAGGCTCTGCGGGTGCACCACCACTTCGATGACCTCCGCCGGCGCCGAGAACAGGTGGTGCGCCTCGATCACTTCCAACCCCTTGTTCATCAGGGTAGCGGAGTCGACCGAGATCTTGCGACCCATCACCCAGTTTGGATGTTTGCAGGCCTGCTCCGGCGTGACATTGGCCAGCTCGGCACGGGTACGGCCGCGGAACGGGCCGCCGGAGGCGGTCAGGATCAAACGCCGCACGCCGCTGCGGACCAGCTCGGGCCGCCCGCCCGGCAGGCACTGAAACAGCGCATTGTGTTCGGAGTCGACCGGGATCAGCGTGCCACCGCCGGCGGCGACGGCCTCCAGCAGCAGCGGGCCGGCCATCACGATGGCTTCCTTGTTGGCCAGCAGCAGGCGCTTGCCGGCGCGGGCCGCGGCCAGGGTGGATTCCAGGCCGGCGGCGCCGACGATCGCAGCCACCACCGTGTTGCACAGCGGACTGGCGGCTGCGGCCACCAGCGCGGCGGGGCCGCTGGCGACCTCGCAGCGCAAGCCGGCCGCAGCGAGGCGGCGGGCCAGTTCGTCTTGCAATGTCGGGTCGGCGATGATTGCCAGCTCCGGCCGGTGTCGCACGCACAAGTCGACCAACGCGTCGACGTGCCGGTACGCGGTCAGCACGGTCGCGCGGAACTGTTCCGGATGACGAGCAATGACATCCAGCGTGCTGCCGCCGATCGAACCGGTGGCGCCAAGAACGGCGACGTTGCGCATCGTCACAACCTCAGCAGCCACAGGCCGGCGGCGAAGATCGGCAGTGCTGCGAACACGCTGTCCAGCCGATCCATCAGGCCACCGTGGCCGGGGAAGATGCGGCCCGAGTCCTTCACTTGGGCGTGCCGTTTCATCAGACTTTCCAGCAAGTCGCCGACGATCGAGATGGCGACTGTTGCAGCTGCCAATACGGCCAGGGCCGGTAGCTGGACGCCGCGTACGCCGAGCAGCCAGCCGCCGATGACCGCCAGCAGCACACCCGCCACCAGCGCCCCGTAAGCGCCCGCCCAGGTCTTGCCGGGGCTGATCTGTGGCGCCAGCTTGCGCTTGCCGAACATGCGCCCGCTGGTATACGCACCGATGTCCGAGGCCCACACGATCACTAGTGCCAGCAGTGTCCACCAGTGGCCATGCGGAACCCGGGCGTGGATGCTGACCAGCGCCACCCAGGCCGGGAAGATCACGAACGCGCCGGCAATCAACTTCAGCACCAGATTCTCGCGCGTCGGCGCCGCGGCATAGGCGAAACGGCGTAGCCACAGGCACGCCACCAGCCACCACGCCACGCCTGCGGCCAGCAGCCACGGCGTCCATGCGGTGCCGTGCGCAAGCCAAAGCAGGATAAACACGCCGGTCGCCACGACCAGCAACGCGATGCGTCCGCCACGATGGCGCAGGCCGCTGAGCTGGGCCCACTCCCACCAGGCGGCCAGAAACGCCAGTGCCACGATCGCCCCGAAGATGCCGTTGTCCGGCAACAGGATGATCAAAATGGCCAGCGGCGCGAGCACCAAGGCGGTGAGAATGCGCTGAAGCAACATGGGAGTCCTCTAGGGAACGTTGGGAACCTGCGCGCTGGTACGACCGTAGCGGCGCTCGCGGTGGGCATAGTCTTCGATGGCCTGGCGCAGGCAAGCCTGGTCGAAATCGGGCCACAAAGTGTCGGTAAAGTACAGCTCGGCGTAGGCAACCTGCCACAGCAGGAAGTTGCTGATGCGACATTCGCCGCCGGTTCGGATGAACAAGTCCAGCGGTGGCAGCTCGGCCAAGCTCATCCACTGGCCCAGCCGCGCTTCGTCGATTTCGTCTGCGCGCAGCTCGCCACGCGCCACCGCGGCGGCGGCCCGGCGGCTGGCCTGCACGATGTCCCAGCGGCCACCGTAGCTCACGGCGACATTCATCTGCAGCGCTTCGTTGCCAGCGGTATGGGTCATGGCCGCGCGCATGCGTTCGCGCAGCGGCGCCTCGAAGGCAGCCAGGTCACCAATGAAGCGCAGACGCACGCCGTGGCCATGCAGTTCCTCCACTTCCTTGTCCAGCGCGCGCAGGAACAGGCCCATCAGCGCAGTGACTTCGTCTTTCGGGCGTTGCCAGTTTTCGCTGGAGAACGCGAACAGCGTCAGCACCTGCACCCCTTCGCGCAGGCAGGCCTCGACCACCTCGCGCACCGCCTTGCGGCCGGCATTGTGGCCGAAGCTGCGCGGGCGGTGCCGGCTCCTGGCCCAGCGCCCGTTGCCGTCCATGACGATGGCGATATGGCGAGGGACCCGGACGTCGTTGGCTTGGCCGGTCATACGCTTTGATTTCCGTGGGGCTGTAGCACGCATTCCTCGATCCAACTCCAGTCCCGCGGATCAGCAAGCGCAGGTGCGCCATGCGGATCCGCCATGAAGGACTTCGCGGGTGCAGCGGCAGCAGTGGCTTCCGGCCGGTCCGTCTTCAAATGGCCATCAGCTCCTCTTCCTTGGCCTGTACCACCGTGTCGACATCCTTGACGGCGCGATCGGTGAGCTTCTGGATCTCGTCGTCGAAGCGGCGGTCATCGTCCTCCGTAATCAGCTTTTCCTTGAGCAGGTCTTTCACCTGTTGCAGGGCGTCGCGGCGCACGTTGCGGATCGCAATCTTCGCACTCTCGCCCTCGTGGCCGACGAGCTTGGCCAGTTCGCGGCGGCGCTCTTCGGTAAGCGCCGGCATGTTCAGCCGGATCACGGTGCCGGCGGTGGTCGGCGTGATGCCGACATCCGACGCCATCAGGGCCTTTTCGATCGGCGCCACCATGGTCTTTTCCCACGGTGTGATGTTGATCGTGCGGGAGTCTGCCAGCGTCACCGAGGCGACCTGCGACAATGGCGTGTCGGCACCGTAGTAGGGCACCTTGATATGGTCCACCAGCGACGTGCTGGCGCGGCCGGTGCGGATGCGCACGAGATCGTGCCTGAGCGAGTCAATGCTTTTGTCCATGCGGGTCTGGGCATCGTTCTTGACGTCGTTGAGCATGTGTCATTTCCCGGTCGATCTGGCAACGTTCGATTATAGCAGTGACAGCCGTGGCGTCCGCCGTCGACGTGACGGGCTTTCAGGCGACCAGGGTACCGATCGATTCGCCGCGCATGATCCGCATCAAATTGCCTGGTACGGTCATGTCATAGATGCGCAGCGGCATGCCATGGTCGCGACACAGCGCAATGGCGGCGGTGTCCATCACCTGCAGGTTGCGCTGGATCACGTCGTCGTAGGTGAGCTGGTCGTAGCGGGTGGCATCGGCATGGTGTGCCGGGTCGGCGCTGTACACACCATCGACCTTGGTCGCCTTGAGTACCAGGTTGGCGCCGATCTCCACTGCGCGCAGGGCAGCGGCCGAGTCGGTGGTGAAGAACGGGTTGCCGGTGCCAGCGGCCAACAGCACGATGCGGCCTTTTTCAATATGCCGGATCGCGCGGCGCCGGATGTAGTCCTCGGCCACGTCGTGAATCTGGATGGCGCTCATCACGCGCGCGTAGCCACCGCTTTTCTCGATCGCGTCGGCCATCGCCAGCGCGTTCATCACGGTGGCAAGCATGCCCATGTGGTCGCCAGTGACCCGGTCCATTCCGGCGGCAGCCAGGCCGGCACCGCGGAAGATGTTGCCGCCACCAATCACGATGCCGATCTGCACGCCGGTGCGCTGCACCTCGATGATCTCGTTGGCCAGCCGGCCGATCACCTTCGGATCGATGCCGTAGTCGGCATCTCCCATCAGCGCCTCGCCGGAGAGCTTGAGCAGGATGCGGCGGTACTTCGGCTGGTCGCTCATGGGGTCTCCGGATTGTGGGGGCAAACCGGCGCATTGTAGCGGAGATGCAGAGACGACAGGAACGAAAAGTGAGGGAAGAGGAGTGAGAAATGAGGGCCCGCGTTGCCCGGCCCTTGCTCCGGAGACCCAAAGGGCCACGGTTTCCCGTGGCCCTTTGTTCAAAGCATGCCTCTTTTCGGATAGTCCGGCCAAGGATGACCGGTTGACCTGGCAGGGACGCCGGTTATCTCAAGCCTGCCTGCTTCATCACTTCGGCGGCGAAGTCCTCTTCGACCTTCTCGATGCCTTCGCCCACGGCCAAGCGGACCACCGAGGTCACGTCGGCGCCTTCCTTTTTCAGCGCGTCGGCCACGGTCATGTTGGTATCGAGCACGTAGGCCTGGCCGAGCAGGGTGACTTCGGAAACGATCTTGTGGATCTTGCCGCTGATGATCTTTTCGAGGATCTCGGCCGGCTTGGCCTTGTCCTTGTCCGACATCAGGCTCAGCGCGATCTCTTTTTCCTTGGCGATGAATTCGGCCGGTACATCCTCGGCGCGGACATGCGGCGGGTTCATGGCGGCCACGTGCATGGCGATACCCTTGGCCAGCTCCTCGGAACCGCCCTTGAGTGCCACCAGCACGCCGATGCGGCCGCTGTGGATGTAGCTGCCAATCACACCATCGTTCTCGACGCGAGCCATGCGGCGCACGTCGATCTTCTCGCCAATGGTGGCGATCAGGGCCTTGGCGGCATCCTCGACCGTGCCACCCCCTGGATAGGCGGCAGCCTTCAGGGTGTCGATGTCGGCAGCGCCGGATTTCAGGGCGACTTCGGCGACGGCGTCGCTGAACTTCAGGAAGCTGGCGTCCTTGCCGACGAAATCGGTTTCGCAGTTGATCTCGACCAGCACGGCCTTGCCGTTGGCGTGGGCGGTCACGATGCGACCTTCGGCGGCGATGCGGCTGGCTTTCTTGTCGGCCTTGGCCAGGCCGGATTTGCGCAACCACTCCATCGACGCGTCGAGTTCGGCGTTGTTTTCGACCAGCGCCTTCTTGCATTCCATCATGCCGGCGCCGGAGCGCTCACGCAGCTGCTTCACCAGTTGGGCGGAAATATTGCTCATCGGTAGTTCTCCAATGCTTGGATGGCGCGACGGCAAACGAGCGCCGTCGCGCGTCAGTCTCAGGCTGCGGCAGGCGGCGGTCAGTGACCGCCGCCGCGGCGCTCACTTCGCGGGCGCGCCGTCAGTGTGCGAGGTGCGGCCATGGTCACGGCGCGGAGCGCCCTTCTTTGGTGCAGCCTCGCGGCGCGGACGATCGATCTTGGCGACCGGGTTGCCTTCTTCGTCCATTTCGACGAAGTCGTTGCCGTCACCCTGCGCGGCGGCCGGTGCGGCGGCCTTGCCTTCGAGGATCGAGTCGGCGGCAGCACGGGCGTAAAGCTGGATCGCTCGGATCGCGTCGTCATTGCCAGGGATGGCGTAGTCGACCAGTTCCGGGTTGTAGTTGGTGTCGACCACGGCGATCACCGGAATGCCGAGTTTCTTGGCTTCCTGCACGGCGATGTCTTCGTGGCCGATGTCGATCACGAACAGCGCGTCGGGCAGGCGGTTCATGTCCTTGATGCCGCCCAACGAAGCCTGCAACTTGTCGCGCTCGCGCCGACGGGCCAGCACTTCGTGCTTGACCAGCTTGTCGAAGCTGCCGTCGGTCTCGGCTGCTTCCAGCTCCTTCAGACGCGAAACGGACTGCTTCACGGTGCGGAAGTTGGTCAGCATGCCGCCGAGCCAGCGCGAAGTGACGAACGGCATGCCGGCGCGGGCGGCCTCTTCGGCCAACGGCTCGCGGGCCGAACGCTTGGTGCCGACAAACAGGATGGTGCCGCGCTTCTGCGCCAGGCTCGACAGGAAGTTCATCGCGTCGGTGAACAGCGGCAGGGTCTTCTCGAGATTGATGATGTGGATCTTGCCGCGGGCGCCAAAGATATACGGGGCCATCTTGGGGTTCCAGTAACGGGTCTGGTGACCGAAATGGACGCCGGCTTCGAGCATCTGGCGCATGGTGACTTGGGCCATGGGTGTAACTCCAATTGACCTCCACGCATCCCCGGCTTCGACCGCGACTGGCCCGATTCATGTCGTGGGCGAGGCGCAGCACCCCGAAGGCGGTGCCGATACGTGTGTGGCGTTGGTTTGGGGTGTTGCACCGCAGGGCGCTACAATCCCGGTTCGCTTTGCGCTGGCAGGCCGTTGATACGGCGATGTCAGATCAACAAAACTCCGAAATTGTAGCCGGTTCGCCGGCAGCGCGGCAAGTCGCTGGATTCCAAGGGATTTTGCCGCCATATGTGTGGAATGCCATGGCTATTACTCTGAAATCCCCGCAAGACCTGGAAGGCATGCGCGTCGCCGGCAAGCTGGCGGCCGAAGTGCTGGCGATGCTCAAGGAGTACGTCAAGCCCGGCGTCACCACCGAAGAGCTGGATCGCCGCGCCTACGAGCATATCGTCAATGTGCAGAAGGCGATCCCCGCGAACATCGGCTACCACGGCTTCCCCAAGACCCTGTGCACCTCGGTCAACCACGTCATTTGCCACGGCATCCCGAACGAGGGCAAGGTGCTCAAGGATGGCGACATCGTCAATATCGACGTGACAGTGATCAAAGATGGCTGGCATGGCGATACCAGCCGCATGTACTTCGCCGGCACCCCCTCGGTGCTGGCCAAGCGGCTGGTCGAGACCACTTTCGAGGCGATGATGTGCGGTATCCGTGCGGTGCGCCCGGGCGCCACCTTGGGGGACGTCGGTCACGCCGTCCAGCATCACGCCGAGGCGGCCGATTTTTCGGTGGTGCGCGAATATTGCGGGCACGGCATCGGCAAGATCTATCACGACGAGCCACAGGTGCTGCATTACGGCAAGCCGGGTACCGGCATCGAGCTCAAGAAGGGCATGACCTTCACTGTCGAGCCGATGATCAATGCCGGCAAGCCGCAGACCCGCCAGTTGCCGGATGGCTGGACCGTGGTGACCAAGGATCACTCGCTGTCGGCGCAGTGGGAACACACCCTCGTGGTGACCGATGACGGCTTCGAGATCCTCACACCGTGGCCCGATGCCTGATTGAACACGTCCACTTCAGGACCCGCTCGCGGGCGCTGAGGCTGAATTGATCTGCGTCGTGCACCAGGGCAAGCGCATCGCCCGCGAGCGGGCTCCTACCGATACCACAGGCCTCTGACGTCATGACGCCAGCATCCGCCGCCCTTGCCTTGCCACCGTTGCCGCGCCTGCCCGTCGCCGTGCCGCGATCGGGCGTGTCGGCCGATGCGCGCCGCGCGTTGCGGCAATTGCTCGGCGACGTCGACCGGGCCCTGGCCACCGCATTCCATGCCGGCGTCGATGCCGGCGAACTGGCGCGCCGACGCGGCGATGCGGTGTCAGCGGTCGTCACCCACGTGTGGACGGCCTGTCTCGGCGAGGTCACCGGAACCACCTTGTTCGCCGTGGGCGGGTTCGGACGGGGTTTGTTGTTTCCGTATTCGGATGTGGATCTGCTGGCGCTGGTGATGGCGCCGGAACCCGCGCGGTTGCGTGCGCTGGAGCAATTCTTCGCCACCTTGTGGGATGTCGGCCTGAAAGTCGGCAACGCCGTGCGTGAGCCGGCGCAATGCCGCGCGCTGGCTGAACGCGATGCCAGTGTGTTCACCAGTCTGCTGGATGCGCGCCGACTGGCTGGCGATCCAGCGTTCGACGTGAAATTGCGTGCCATCGTCGACGACCCTGCGCTGTGGCCGCCACGCGAGTATCTTGCTGCCCGCCGCGCCGAGCGCAATGCGCGGCATGCCCGTTACGACAATACCGCCTACAACCTCGAGCCGAACCTCAAGGATGGCCCCGGCGGCCTGCGCACGCTCGACTCGCTGCGCTGGATGGGGCGGCGCCTGGCGCAGGCAAGCGGCCTTGCCGAAATGGTCGCCGAGGGGCTGCTTGATCCGGCCGAGCAAAGCCAGCTCGAACAGGCCGAGACAACCTTGCGTCGCTACCGTTATGCCCTGCATCTGGAGGCCGGCCGGGCCGAGGAGAGATTGCTGTTCGACTACCAGCAGGGCCTGGCGGCGCGGCTGGGCTTCGAGGACGAACACGCCAAGAATCTGGGGGTCGAGCAATTCATGCAAGGCTACTACCGGGCGGCCAGCCAGGTCGATCGGCTTGGCGTGCAGGTGGCCGAGCGCTTCGAGGAGATGTTGGAGCCGCCCGGCGACGAGCAGCCGGTCGGCAACGATTTCGTGCGCTACGGCGCACGTCTGGCCGCGCGCGATCCGGAGTTGTTCATGCGACGACCGGCCGCGCTGGTGGAGATCTTTATCGCCCGGCTGGATCAGCCTGACGTGCTGGGTTTCAGTGCCGACGCCATGCGGCGCATCCATCAGGCCACCGACGCCCATGGCGCCGTCCTGGCGCAGGACGATGAAGTGCTGGCGGCGTTCCTGCGTCTGTTGCGGCGCGGCGCGCCGGCGGTGGAGGCGTTGTGGCGGATGAACCGGCACGGACTGCTGGCGGCGATCCTGCCTGCATTTGGCAAGGTGTTCGGGCGAATGCAGTACGACCTGTTCCATGTCTACACGGTCGACGAGCATACGTTGCGCGTGTTGCGCAACATGGCGCGCTTCGCCGACCCGGCCGCGCGCACGGAGTTTTCCCTGGGTTGTGAGATCTGGGCCGAGCTGCCCAAGCCGGAAGTGCTGTTGCTGGCGGCCTTGTTCCACGATATCGCCAAGGGCCGTGGTGGCGACCATTCGGTGCTCGGCGAGCAGGACGCTCGTGCGTTCTGCTCGCTGCTGGGGTTGCCTGCCGGCGATATCGAGCGGGTAGCCTGGCTGGTGCGCCACCATTTGCTGATGAGCACGACCGCGCAGCGCCAGGACATCACCGACGCTGAAGTGGTGCATCGGTTTTCCGAACTCGTGGGCGGCCGCGAGCAACTCAGTCAGCTCTACCTGCTGACCATCGCCGACATCATTGGTACCAGTCCGCGGCTGTGGAATGGCTGGAAGGATCGCCTGCTTGCCGATCTCTTCACTGCTACCCGCTATGCTCTGCGCAGTGACGTGGAGCTGCCGCTCGATGCCGGCGTGCGTGTACACGAATGCCGCGAACAGGCACTGGCTCTGCTGCTGGGCGAGGATTTTTCCGAAGCGGAGGTGGAGCGTGTCTGGAGTGATTTTCCCCGGCTCAGCTTCCTGCGTCACCGCGCCGAGCAGATTGCCTGGCAGACGGCAGAAATCCTGCGTGCACAGGGCAAGCTGCCGCTGGTCGCGGTGCAGCCCTTGTCGGTGCGCGGCAGCACCGAGCTGTTCATCTATACGTCCGATCGCGACGGCCTGTTCGCCACCGTGACGGCGGTGCTGGATCGATTGCGCTTCTCGGTGATGGAGTCACGCATTCTCAGCTCGCCGACCGGGAAGGCGCTGGATACCTTCCTGTTGCTGGAGGCCGACAGCCAGAAGCCGGCCAGCTTGGCGCGTGCTTCAGAACTGCAGCAGCGCCTGCAGCGCGCACTGGCGCAGTCGGTCGGGGTGCAGCCCAGCAAACGCAGCATGTCGCGTCACCAGAAGCACTTTCAGATGACGCCGAAGATCAGCTTCCATGCGGCTGGCGATCGCACCCAGATGGCGTTGGTGGGAACCGATCGGCCAGGGCTGCTGGCGGCGGTGGCCCAGGTGATGCTGAGCGAGGACGTGCGCGTGCACGATGCGCGCATCGCCACCTTCGGTGAGCGCGTCGAGGATTTCTTCCAGTTGACTGATCGGAACAACGCGCCGCTCGACGCGAAGCGGCAGGAACGATTGCTGCAAGCCCTGCTTGGCCGGATTGGCCTGACGCAGGATTGATTTTCGTTCCCCGCGTTATCATCCCGACCGCTGCACGCTGCAGCGGCCACGTGTTCTCCTCATGACCTACTTGCTGATCAAGTCGCTGCACCTGCTGTTTGTCATTGCCTGGATGGCCACGGTGTTTTATCTGCCGCGCATCCTGGTAAACCTGGCCGAGGCCTCGGGTGAGCCGGCGGTGCAGGCGCGCTTGCAGCTGATGGGGCGGCGCTTGTACAAGTTCGGCCATAACATGTTCGGCGTCGCCTTCGCGTTCGGACTGACCCTGTGGCAGGGTTGGCGGGTGTTTCCCACCGCGTTGCCGAACATCACCGCGGGTTCCCACTGGATCGACGCCAAGCTCACCTTGGTGGTGTTGCTGCTGGTCTATTTCGTATGGGCAGGGCGCCTGCTCAAACGCAGCATCAACGGCCGCACATTGCCTTCGGTGCGCGTCTTGCGCTGGCTCAATGAGTTGCCGGTGCTGTTGTTGCTTGCGGTGATCTACCTGGTGATTGCCAAGCCGTTCTGA
>CAJDTN010000024.1_pt1 | contig 33752 bp, 29 predicted proteins | sample 7389801 | NCBI WGS metagenome assembly CAJDTN01 (sample SAMEA7055653, study PRJEB34461) | soil metagenome | biome: terrestrial ecosystem; feature: Peninsula; material: soil | place: Antarctica | collected 2016
TCGTCACACCACTACCCACCGTGCGCTGCTGCAGCTACCCAGCGGCGGTTGTCTGATAGACACCCCGGGCATGCGCGAGCTGAAACTCACCGGCGAGGAAGACCTCGATCTGTTTGCCGATATCGCGCAGCTTGCCGAGCAATGCCGCTTCGCCGATTGCGGGCACGGCAGCGAGCCTGGTTGTGCGGTACAGGTGGCGCTGGACACCGGTGAGCTGAGCGCCGAGCGCTGGCGCAACTACCTCAAGCTGCACGACGAGCGCGAAGAGCAGGCAGCAACATTGGAGGCGCGTCTGCGTCGCCAGCGCGGCGGACGGCCGACCGAACCACCGCGCGGCCATCGTGCCAAGCGCGAGCGGGAATAGGCGGAAGGAAAGTCAGCCGTGCATGCGCGAAACGACGGCACGAGGCCCGTCGTCAGGCAGTCATGGCAAGGGCATTGTGGGTCCGATGAGGAGGCTGATTTGACCAGATCAAGGTTTCAGATCATCGATGGAGATTCGACGATTTCGCCACGATGATCGTTTCCCTTCCTCAGCAAGACGCTATCGCGTGATCACGTTGGCAAGAGCCAAGAGTTGATCCCTTTGATGCTTTGTGCGGAAGATCAGGTTGGCATTTGATGGGAGAACGCCATCGTCTTGCAAAGTCCCATGGGCGCCGCTACCGTCGCGCCCATGTCAGCTTTCGATTCGCGCGAGCCGCGCACCACGGTGGTCACTCCTTTTTCTGGCCTAATCACAACGGTGGCGCTGCGTGTGGTCGCGCGCGCATGACGCCGCCAGCTGTTGGCGAACTTGAAGCGCGCTGGCGCCGGGCCCGGCGGCACCTTGATAGCGGCGATACGCGCGCGGCGACCACCGAACTCGAAGCCATCCTGACGCTCGATCCACGCCAGCCGATGGCTTGGCTGGCGTTGGTGCGCCTGGCGTGCGACGAACGACGTTGTCGTGCTGCCGTCGGGTATGCGCGCAATGCCGCGGCTGCGGTGCGCGAATCGGGCCAGTGGCGCTGGTTGGCCGATGTTGCCCTGTTACTGGAAGGCATGGGCGAGTCGCTGCTTGCGGTGCGGCTCATTCAAGAGGTCGATCAGGATCATCCGGAGGTGATGGCCGCGGCTGACCGGATCGCCCAGTGTCTCGGCCAGGCCAGTTTCCACGAAGACGCGCTCCGCGTCCTCGATGCCGCGCTGGCTCGGAGCGAGCCGACGCCAATGCGTTCTTTCATGCGGGCTACCACCTTGCGCCATCTTGGTCGCAAGGCAGAGGCAACGGTCGAGTACCAGCGCTGCCTGCAGCTTGCACCCCAGTACGCCGCGGCGATGCTGATGCTGGCCCAGCACGACCGATCGGCCGATCCGCAGGCGCAACTCGCGCTTGTTCGCCAGGCGCTGCAGCGGACCTCACAGCGAGATCATCTGAACACGGCAATGCTCTATTACGCCTTGTTCATCCATCTCGATGCAGCCGGAGACACCAGCGGCGCCTGGGAAGCACTGACGCAGGGCGCGGCGATCAAGCGCCGCAGCTTGGCGTGGCCGCCCGAGCGTGATGAGGAACGCGTCGCCGCGGTCCGCACGGTATGCCAAGGCTCCTTCCTTGATCCAGTTCCGGCCACCGACACTGAACGCGTGCCGATCTTCATCGTTGGCCAGCCGCGCACCGGGACGACGGTACTTGAGCGCATCCTGGGAAATCACAGCCAGGTCGGCTCGGCCGGCGAGCTCAACGATTTCCATCTGCAGCTCTGCTGGCAAGCCGACATGCTCGTCGAACATGTCGATCCTGTCTTGTTGCGGGCGTGCGCGAACCTCGACTTTGGTGCGATCGGGCGTGGCTATCGGCAACGTACCAACTGGCGTGCGCAGGGTCGACGTTTTCTGATCGACAAGATGCCCGTCAATTTCTGGTATGCCGGGTTGATCCACAAGGCGATGCCGGATGCGCGCATCGTTTGCCTCGTGCGTGATCCGCTCGACACATGTTTTTCCAACTTGAAGGAGCTGTTCGCGGGTAAAGCCTATCCATACAGTTACGATCCGCTGGAAGCCGCTGCGCATCATCTGCGCTTCCGGCAATTGTTGCAGTATTGGGACGAGGTCTTGCCCGGCGTGGTGCTGACCGTGCGTTATGAAGACATGGTGCGCGATCCGGAGCCCGTGGCGCGTCGCGTGATGGAACATTGCGGTTTGCCTTTTGAGCCCGAATGCGTGGATCTCCTGCGCAACCGGACGCCATCCGCGACCGCCAGCAGCTCGCAGGTGCGCGAGCAACTCCACTCACGCGCTATCGGTGCCTGGCGTCGCTACGCGGAACCGCTGGAGGAGGCTCGCGCATGGCTTGCTGCCCGCCTGCCACCGGGGGCCTTCGTCGCTCGCTGAACGAGCGGAATGCGCGCATGTCTACTTGAGTCTTCCGCGCCTTTGAGTGGGTCCCGTATCCGGGACGGGGAAGGGCAGGTGTTCGCCGGCGCAGCCCTGTGCTCTGATCACATTTTCGATGACGTATAACCTGTAACTCCATGGTGTAGGTGCCAACAGGGGTAGCAATCATGATGGGTAACGAGGTGACGTGGTCGCAGCCGGTGTTCGGGCCGTGTGATCTGGGCAATACCGACGGCCACGGCCTGTGGCATGAAACGCGCAAGAAACGGGCGTATGAAGGCAAGGGAAATGTCAAGTGGGAACAGGCCTCACGGCGCATGACCGGGCACTTGGGCGAGACCGTGAGACGCACGATCTCAGTCTGCGGCCACGCACCGGATATCTACCAGTACCAATCTGCAGGCTCGGACAAAGCCGTCGGTTTGTCTTGCGTACGCAATCGGATCGCTGCCGGTTGTCATCCCCGGCGTCTGTTTGCCAGCGTGGACAGGGATGCGCAGACGCTGCTTCATGACACCATCGTGGTCGCGCAAGGAAAGTTGGGCGTACACGCACGAAGCGACAACACCAGGCCGGTCGGCGGGTATCGCGACGACCCATGGTTTGATCTGGCCGCGCTGCCGGCATGGCGCGCGAGCCATGGGACGAAGTGATGACTACGCCGCTTGCCCCGGCGCTGCAACGCTACGCCGCACTCGACCAACGTCTGCTGGCTGCCGTGCGTGGCATCCACATTCTGTCGACGGTGGCGTGGCCGGCATCGTTGGAGAACTGCATGATCGAGGCCTACGGCCAGGGGCGTTTCAGCCTGCCGCAGGTGTCCTATCGGGTGCCCGATCTGGCTGACGCGCGCGCGGAACTGATCGCGATCGAGGTGGCCGCGACTGGTGTCGATGCCGGTGACGTCGACCCGCTCGGCGATTACCTGCGGCGCACCGCCGAGTCCTGGCGGATCGCTGCGCAGATGCTCGAAGCGGTCGGTACTGCGGGCGTTACCGCGCCGTCGATCCTGCTGTACGGCAAGCCGGGCGACCGGATTCCCGGCAGCCAGCACAGCAATCTGGATGCGGCACGCCATTTCGTCGAGCTGTCCGACGAGCTGGGTGCGGATCTGCTCGCCGACGACACGGGCACCGGGATGACCGCCGAGGCCTTGCGCGACACCCTGGGGAACACCCTGGATGCCTTTTTCGGCAACGGCACGATTCGGGTCGAAGTCGATCCCGAGCTCACCGCCAAGGCCGCCGCCGGAGCTATGCGCATTCGGTTGCGCGGTGGCGCCAGCTTCAACGAGTACGACTATCACCAATTGCTCGCGCACGAGGCGTTCGTGCATACGTTGACGGCGCTGAATGGTCGTCGGCAACCCTTGCTGGGGTCGCTTGGCCGTACCTCGCCGCGGGTGACCGCGACTCAGGAGGGACTGGCGGTGTTTGCCGAGCTGATGTCTGGCGCGATCGACATTGCCCGGCTCAAGCGCATCAGCCTGCGCATCCTGGCGATCGACATGGCCCTCAACGGTGCCGACTTCGTCGAGGTCTACCGGTACTTCAACGCCTGCGGACAGAACGTCGCGGACAGTTTCCACTCGGCTCAACGGGTATTCCGCGGCGTCCCGCCGGGCGGTGGTGCCGTGTTCGCCAAGGACAACGTGTACCTGTCCGGCCTGCTGACCGTGCATACCTTCTTCCGCTGGGCGTTGAAGCAGCGCCGGCTGGATCTGTTGCGCTGCTTGTTTGCGGGCAAACTGGCACTACAGGATGTGATCAGTCTGCAACCGCATTTTGCCTCCGGCGCGATCCTCCCGCCACGCTGGTTACCGCCGTGGATGCAGCGCGTTCACGGGCTGGCTGGCAAGCTGGCGTTTTCGTTGTTCATCAACGGGATCCATATGGATCGCGTGCAGGAAGACGCGTTGCTGCCGAGCCGCTAGCGAGCCGTCGTGGCGGCCGGCCAGGCCGACACGAGTGCTAATATTGACGACAGGCATCTCTCCTGACAGATGCTTTTTCCCTCTCGAATAAAGTGCTTCTCATGGCCCTCCCCGAAGAACTTCGTCTTGCCGCATTGGAGTATCACAGTCATCCGCGGCCGGGCAAGATCAAGATCACCCCGACCACCGCCTTGTTGACCCAGCGCGACCTGTCGTTGGCGTACTCGCCAGGCGTGGCAGCGGCTTGCGATGCGATCGTCGAAGACCCCACTACGGCCGCCGAATATACCGTCCGCTCCAATCTGGTGGGGGTGATCACCAATGGCACGGCGGTGCTGGGCCTGGGCAACATCGGGCCGCTGGCAGCCAAGCCGGTGATGGAAGGCAAGGCCATCCTGTTCCAGAAGTTCGCTGGCATCGACGTGTTCGACATCGAGATCGACGAGCACGATCAGGATAAGCTGGTCGATATCATCGCCAGCCTGGAGCCGACTTTCGGCGGCATCAACCTGGAGGACATCAAGGCGCCAGAGTGCTTCGTCATTGAGCGCAAGCTGCGCGAGCGGATGAAGATCCCGGTATTTCACGACGATCAGCACGGCACCGCGATCATCGTCGGCGCGGCCGTGCTCAACGCGCTGGAAGTCGTCGGCAAGAAGTTCGACGAGGTGAAGGTCGCCACCACCGGCGCCGGCGCGGCCGGCATCGCCTGCCTCGACATGCTGGTGGCGCTCGGCGTGAAGCCGGAAAACATCCTGGCGTTCGATCGCGACGGCGTGATCCATACTGGTCGCGCGCATCTTGACCCGGCCAAGGCGCGCTATGCCCGCGACACGCCCAAGCGCACCCTGGCCGAGGTGGTGGAAGGCGCGGACGTGTTCCTGGGCTTGTCCGCCGGCGGCATCCTGAAACCGGAGATGGTCGCCACGATGGCCGCGCGGCCGGTGATCATGGCGCTGGCCAATCCGAATCCGGAAATTACTCCGGAAGACGCCAAGGCCGCGCGGCCGGACTGCATAATCGCCACGGGTCGTTCGGACTACCCGAACCAGGTCAACAACGCGCTGTGTTTCCCGTACATCTTTCGCGGCGCGCTGGATGTCGGTGCCACCGTCATCAATGAGGCCATGAAAACCGCCTGTGTGCGCGCGATCGCCGCGCTGGCGCGGATGGAAGCTTCCGACCTGGGCAGCGCCTACGGCGACGAGGTGCCGAGTTTCGGCGCGGACTACCTGATCCCGCGCCCGTTCGACCGGCGCCTGCTGGTGATGCTGGCACCGGCGGTGGCGCAGGCCGCGATGGATTCGGGTGTGGCCACCCGGCCGATCGCCGACATGGAGGCGTACAAGGAGAAGCTCGGTCAGTTCATCTATCGCACCGGCCTGTTGATGAAGCCGGTGTATGAGCGTGCCCGCGCCGACTGCAAGCGCGTTGCCTACGCCGAAGGCGAGGAAGAGATCGTGTTGCGCGCCGTGCAGACCGTGGTCGACGGGGCTATCGCGCGGCCGATCCTGATCGGTCGTCCGGACGTGATCCAGGCCCGCATCGAGCGACTGGGCCTGCGCATCCGCGCCGGCGTGGATTTCGATCTGACCAACATCCACGACGATCCACGTTTCAACGATTATTGGCAGCAATACCACGCCATGACCGAGCGGCGCGGCGTCACCCCGGCTGCGGCGAAGAACCTGCTGCGCTCGCGCCCGACCCTGATCGCTGCCCTGATGGTCGAGCGTGGCGAGGCGGACGCGTTGCTGTGCGGGCTGGTCGGGCGCTACCACAAGAAGCTCGGCTACCTGCGCAGCGTGTTCGGGCTCGATCCCGGCGTATCGTGTACCTCGGCGATGAGCGGCGTGATCAACGACAAGGGCGCGTGGTTCTTCCTCGACACCCACGTCCAGGTCGACCCCACCGCCGAGCAGATCGCCGAGGCCGCCATGCAGGCCAGCTATCGACTCAAGAGTTTCGGTATCGAGCCGAAGGTGGCGCTGCTGTCGCATTCCAACTACGGCAGCCACGACAACCCCAGCGCCGCGAAGATGCGCAAGGCGCGACAGATCCTGAAGGCGCGTGCGCCCAAGCTGGAAATGGACGGCGAGATGCAGGCCGATACCGCCTGGGACGAGATACTGCGTCGGCGCATATTCCCAAACACCACGCTGAGCGGGCGGGCCAACCTGTTCGTGATGCCGAACATGGATGCGGCCAACATCGCCTACAACATCGTGCGGGTGATGACCGACGGCGTGGCGATCGGCCCGATCCTGATGGGCGTGGACAAGTCCGCGCACATTCTGACCCCGGCATCGACCGTGCGGCGCATCGTGAACATGACCGCCGTCGCGGCGGTCGACGCGCAGATCCGTGCGGCGCAGGGTGGGCGTCGCGGTTGAGGCGTGGATGGCTGTGCGGCGTCTCCTGTCTTCGGCCGAGAAGCGCAGGATGACCGGAACTCGGCGATGGCGGCAGATGGCAAGGCGCATCGCGCGGCTCTATTGGCTTGCTGGCCTGCTGAACTGTCTGGGCTTTCGGGTGCGACCTCGCCAGCGCGGCTGAGTCCTGCACGCTGCACGGATCAGACATCGATGCGCAGGCGAGCGCATGGGCGACGGAGAACCTCTCATTGCTGGCGCAATTCTCGACCAACGCGCCCACAGCCTCCACCAATTATGCCAGCGGCATGTTCGACGTGATCTAAGGCCTGGCGCCGTTTACCCAGCTAGACACCCCGACACAGGACGAGTGGCTGGCCGAAATGCAGCGGCTGCTCAAGCCGGGCGGCGTGCTGCTGGCGACCACCTACGGCCGCTTCACGTTTGACTGTTGCACGCCGACCGGGTGCACGTCCCTGCAACGTGACGGTTTCGTCTATCGGACGGATCGCAAGAGGTGTTTCAAAGTGGGTGGCCTGCCTGATTTCTACCAGACCACCTTTCACACGCTGGAATACGTGCGGCGGCACTGGCGCCGCTATCTCTCCGGCGTCGGGCACATTGAAGGGGGAGTGGACGGGCATCAGGGTATCGTGGTGATGCGCAAGCACGCGCAGGCGGCGGCCAACCACCTGGCTTGAGCGGCGTAGCGACGAAGACGGTGGCGCGAAGGTCATGCCATGCGCGGCCGCATGGATTGGCGATTGGCGGGCCGACGGGCAAGCGCTAGACTCAAAGGCTGTCGCGCAGCGACCCCGGCAGCGCGAATCTAATGTCAGGCACGCAACGGTGCCGCGGAGAAATTCATGGATCAGCTCGACGATATCCTCGACCAGGATCTGGACCCTACCGAAACCCGCGAGTGGATCGAATCACTCGATGCGGTAATCAATCACGACGGTACCGAACGCGCGCATTTTTTGTTGGAGAAGATGGTCGATACCACCCGGCGTTCAGGTGGCTATCTGCCGTTCAACCCCACCACCGAGTACGTCAACACGATTCCGGCCAACCAGGAAGCGAAGAGCCCCGGCGACGCGGCGATGGAATGGCGTATTCGGTGCCTGCTCCGCTGGAATGCGATGGCGATGGTGGTGCGCGCCAACCGCAAGCCAGGCTCGCTGGGTGGGCATATCGCCAGTTTCGCCTCCTCAGCGACGCTGTATGACGTCGGCTTCAACCATTTCTGGCGTGCGCCTACGGAGGACCATCCGGGCGACCTGATTCTGCTGCAGGGCCATTCCAGTCCAGGCATCTACGCGCGTTCGTTCCTCGAGGGCCGGCTGACCGAAGAGCAACTTGATCTGTTCCGCATGGAAGTGGTCGGGCGCGACCGGGGTGCGTTGTCCTCGTATCCGCATGCGTGGCTGATGCCCGATTATTGGCAGGTGCCGACGGTGTCGATGGGCCTGGGCCCGATCCAGGCGATCTACCAGGCACAGTTCTTCAAGTACCTGGAGAATCGCGGGTTGGTGCCCAAGAGCGATCGCAAGATCTGGTGCTTCATGGGCGACGGCGAGGTTGACGAGCCGGAGTCGCTGGGTGCGATTTCGCTGGCCGGGCGCGAAGGGCTGGACAACCTGATCTTCGTGATCAACTGCAACCTGCAGCGGCTGGACGGCCCGGTACGCGGCAACGGCAAGATCATCCAGGAACTGGAAGGCGTGTTCCGCGGCGGTGGCTGGAACGCGATCAAGCTGGTCTGGGGCAGTTACTGGGATCCGCTGCTGGCGCGCGATCACGATGGCGTGCTGCGCAAGCTGATGATGGAAACCGTCGACGGCGAGTATCAGGCGTGCAAGGCGTTCGGTGGCGCGTATACGCGCGAGCACTTCTTTGGCAAGTATCCGCAGACGCGCGAGATGGTTTCCAACCTCAGCGACGATGACGTCTGGCGGCTGAACCGCGGTGGCCACGACCCGCACAAGGTCTACGCGGCCTATCACGCGGCGGTGCGTACCAAGGGCATGCCTACGGTGATCCTGGCCAAGACGGTCAAGGGTTACGGCATGGGCATCGGGTCCGGCGAATCGCAGAATCCCACGCACCAGCAAAAGAAGATGGACGACGAATCGGTGCGCGTGTTCCGCGACCGTTTCCAGATCCCGATGCCGGACGACAAGCTGCACGATGTGCCGTACTACCACCCGGGCAAGGATTCCCCGGAAGTGCAATACATGCTGGAGCGTCGCCAGGCGCTCGGCGGCTTTCTGCCGCACCGCCGGCGCAAGTCCGATGCCAAGCTGAAGGCTCCGCCGTTGTCTGCGTTCGCGCAGATCACCAAGGGCACCGGCGAGCGCGAGGTCTCTACCACGATGGCGCTGGTGCGTGGCATCAACCTGCTGTTGCGCGACAAGCAGTTGGGCGAGCGGGTGGTGCCGATCGTGGCCGACGAGGCGCGCACGTTCGGCATGGAAGGCATGTTCCGCCAGATCGGCATCTACGCGCCGTTCGGCCAGAAGTACAAACCGCAGGATTCCGATCAGTTGCTGTACTACCGCGAGGACCAGAAGGGCCAGGTGTTGCAGCAGGGCATCAGCGAGGCCGGCGGGTTGGCGTCGTGGATGGCGGCGGCGACCAGCTATTCGGTCAGCAACCAGGCAATGTTGCCGTTCTTCATCTACTACTCGATGTTCGGTTTCCAGCGCGTGGGCGACCTGTGCTGGGCGGCGGGTGACATGCGTGCGCGCGGCTTCCTGGTCGGTGGCACGTCCGGTCGCACCACGCTTAACGGTGAGGGTTTGCAGCACCAGGATGGCCATTCGCATCTGTTGGCCGGCTCGATCCCGAACGTGAGGTCATACGACCCGACGTTCTCCTACGAGGTCGCGGTGATCCTGCAAGACGGCGTGCGCAGCATGATGCAGGAGCAGGAGGATCACTACTACTACATCACCGTGATGAACGAGAACTACGTGCATCCAGACATGCCCGAGGGCTGCGAGGAAGGCGTCATCAAGGGCATGTATCTGTTGCGGGATTCAGGAATCGGGAAGGCGGAGAACGGCAAGGGCAATGGCAAGGGCAAGGCCAAGGCGCCGTGCGTGCAGTTGCTCGGTTCGGGCACGATCCTGCGTGAGGCAATTGCGGCGGCCGAACTGCTGGAGAAGGATTTCGGCGTCAAGTCCGATATCTGGTCGTGCACCAGCTTCACCGAACTGCGGCGCGACGGTTTCGACGTGGAGCGCTGGAATCGGCTGCATCCGGAAGACAAGCCGCGTGTGGCTTTTGTCACCGGCTTGCTCGAAGGGCGGTCGGGACCAGTCATTGCGGCAACCGATTATGTGCGGGAATTCGCCGACCAGATCCGCGCCTTCATGCCCGACGGCATGCATTACACCGTGCTGGGCACCGATGGTTATGGCCGCTCGGACACTCGCGAGCACTTGCGTGACTTCTTCGAGGTCGACCGTTACTGGATCGCCCATGCCGCGTTGGCGGCACTGGCGAAAGAGGGCAAGGTCAATGCCAAGGATGTCAGTCGTGCGATCAAGGAGTACAAGCTTGACCAGGACAAGCCGAACCCGATGACGGTGTGACTGCAGTTGGTCGCGTCAACAAAAAGCCCGCCGGATGGCGGGCTTTTTGTTGGTTGATGCTGGCGTGGGGCGGTGCGGATCAGTCCTCGTCGTTGCTGCGGAAGGCCTGACGCAGCAGCAGGAACGCGCCAATCGTGCCGGCAACGATGGCCACCGTGGCGGCCGGGTGACGGTTCACCTGGCGGCGCAGGCGCCGGTACTGGTAGTTCGCCTCGTCGGCGAAATCCTCGGCGGCGTGCGATAGCTGCCGACCATAGTCCCGGCCGCGCTTGCCGAAGCGGTCGTGGATGCGTCGGCGTCCGCGCTCAAGCAGGTTTTGCGCCCCTTGGCTGGCACCATTGGCGTAGTCACGCGCGACGTCGCCAGCGTGCGCTGCAGCGTCGCGGACGTGCTGTTCGATTTCACGGTTGCGCATAAGGTGACTCCTTGGCATCTGGATGTACAGGCTGCCAGTGTCGCCGTGAGCGAGACGTAAACATCTACTGCCATTTTCGCGCTTCGTTCAGCCGCCGAGCCGGTACTCGCCGCCACGCTCCAGCGCGCGCCGGTAGCCCGGTCTGGCGTGGATGCGCTGCAGGAAAGCGCCCAGGTGCGGGTAGCTGATGTCCAATCCGCCGCGTGCGGCGAACGCTTCCAACGGAAAGCTGAGCTGGATGTCGGCAGCGCTGAGCACATCGCCAACGAACCATTCGCGTTCGCCCAACTCGCCCTCCAGATAGTCCAGGTGCAGTTTCAATTGCGGGTCGGTGAAGCGGCGATCGACCTTGTCCGCGATGCGGCGGGCGATCGGTTTGACGAAGAACGGCGCCGGCGTCGTCCTGATCCGGTTCACTACCAGCTTCAACAGCAGCGGCGGCATGGCCGAGCCCTCCGCATAGTGCAGCCAATAGTTGCAGCGCAATCGTCCGGGCGTGCCGGCTGGCGGCAGCAGCCGGCCATCGCCGTAGCGTTCGGCGAGGTATTCGATGATCGCACCGGATTCGGCCAGGGTCAGCCCGCCGTCGGTGATCACCGGCGACTTGCCCAGCGGATGGATGCGCCTGAGTTCCATCGGCGCCAGCATGGTCCTCGGGTCGCGCTGGTAGCACTTGATCTCATACGGCACGCCGAGCTCTTCCAGCAACCACAGGATGCGTTGCGAGCGTGAGTTGTTCAGATGGTGGACGGTGATCATGAGGTGCTCCGAAATAATTGATGGTATGCACGTGTACGTGCAGGAGCCCGCTCGCGGCGATGCTCTTGATCTGATGCCCGAACGCAAGATCAGAACAACAGCATCGCCCGCGAGCGGGCTCCTACAAGAGTGTGGGGGTCAGTAGATCTCGCCGACGCAGCAGCGCAAGCTGCCGCCGGCTTTTTCGATCTCGCCGAGTTCCACACTGCCGATGGCGAAACCAAACGCGGCCAGGGCCTCACGCTGCTCGTCACGTAGCGCGGCGGCGGCGCAGGCACTCATCCACACGCGCTCCGCTGACAAAGTGATCGCGTTGCCGGCAAACGCCTGCTTCTGCGCGGGGGTCAGCCAGATCGCGCGGTCGCCACAAGCCTGGGCAATGGCCTCCGCCGCTGCCGGGTCGCGGAAGCCGTCGGCGGCGATGATCGCGGCGCGACTGGCCAGCAGGGTCAATACCACGTTGGTGTGGTATTCGGTTGCGGCCAGCTCGAAGCAGTACGTCAGGCGCAGATTGAAGGCCTGATGCATCGCCTGTGCGCCGGTCAGGTTGCAGCGCTCGCTGAGGCCGCAGTAGCCGACGCCGCGGGCGCGGTCGATCACCAGCGAGCCCGTCAATTCGGCAATCAGGTTGGGGCGACTGGACAAGTCGATCTCCTCGTACCCCAGCACCTCGCCGAAGAAACGGCGGATGTCCGCACGCCCGGCTTCACGCTGGCGCACGGCGTGGCGCATGCGCCCTATCACCAGCCGGCCCGGCGCGGTGGCGAACACATTGTTTGGAAATACCGCGTCGGGTGTTGCTGGATCACCAGGGAAGGTGATCACCGGCACATCCGCACGCAAGGCTTGCGCCAGTGCGCTGTGTTCGACCAGTGCCTTGAGTGGATCGACCGGTCGACTGACGTCCATGTAGCGGTTGTCGCGCGCCGATTCCGCTGCCAGGCTGAATCCGGCCGGGGCGACCAGAAAGGCCGCTCGCGCGGTGGCCGCCGCATCCGCCAACGGCGACAGCGCGGCGAAGGCGGCGAGGAACTCGGCGGGGGAGGTGGTGATCACGGATGCGCTCCGGCAGGGCTTCACAGGGTATCTGTTACCGGCGCGGCCGCGACATCTTCCGTCAAGATGCCGTCGCTGGCGCCATCGTCGACTTGGAGACAGCGCGATCTGTGCCGCAGCCGGCCCGTTCATTTGACGTGCTCTTGGCGTTTCAACGAGTAGCGTCTGACCCCCGCGTGACGACTGGACGCTGTTCCATGGGCAGCAAGACACAATGCGTTTTTACCGATGAAGCCGACATTCGCAAGCTCGAGGCGTTGGTGCATGAACTGCAGGGCAATAGCCATGTTGTGCTGCTACTGCGCGATGGCAGCTCTTGCGACGGCGTGGTGAGCGTGCGACCGAGCGTGCAGGTATGTCGCGACGACCAGGATCGCGAAGGCATCAATGCCGTGGTGCAAATGGAACGACCCGACGCACCATCCTGGCACCGGCGCATCTGGCTGGACCAGGTCGTGCGGGTCGAACACCTCGATTCAGGGCAGGCGAGCGAGAACTGAACAAGGCGGCCATGCGGCCGGTTGCGTTGCTGCGCCGGGCGTTCCAAGCTGGCGGGTATGAGTCGACCGGAATAGCACGGATGAACAATGCACTTCGTCTTGGCCTGCTGGGTGTTGTCTGCGCTTGCGTGTTGCTGACCGCCTGTTCGCAGCAACCCGGCACGCCGGCCGCCAATGCCGAGCAGCAAAAGGCACAGGCTGACGCGGCGACGGCCGCGCGCAATCTCGCTACCTATCGCCAGTTGCTGAAGCTCCACAACGACGAGATGGTGGTGACGATGGGCAAGGACATCGTCAGCCGCTTCCCGGACAGCGAGGCGGCGAAGGAGGTTGGGCAAACGCTGCCGGCGGTCGAGCAGCGGTATGAGGAAAACCACGAGAAGAATCGCCTCGCCGCGCTGTGGGCCTATCAGGTTGCGCCGATGGCTGGTGGCACGCAATCGACCGCCAGTCTCTACAGTAGCCGGCGCGGCGACGACGAACAGGTCCGGCTGGTGTTGCGCCGGCATACCAGCTGGGGCCAGAGCGCGTTCCTGTACGGCAGCAAGCCCGGCTTCCTCTGCCGAGGCAACTGCACCATCAGCGGCAAGGCCGATGGCAAGCCGGTGCGGATCATGGCATTCGCGCCGCAGGGCGGAGAGCCAGCCTTGATGATTCGCGATGACAAGATTTTCATTGCATTGCTGAAGAAGACCCGGGAGCTGGATCTGGATGTCACCCTGCTCGATGGCAAGAAGGACGAGACGCTGGTGTTCGAGGTCGGTGGCCTCGATCCGGCCAAGTGGCAGTCGCTGGACAAGGTCAGCAAGCGCAAGGCTGGCAAGAACTAAAATCGGCAGAGCGGGTCTCAGGCAGTGCGCCGGCTGACGGATCGGCGCGCACGGGCGGCTGGCGACGCGACGCGCGGCGTGGGCCGCTGATGCGTTGTTCATCACGCATTCCGTCGGAGGTTTTGCCATGTCCAGGTCGAGTCTGTTGATCATTCTCGCATTGGCCGGCTTGCTGGCCGCCTGCTCCAGCGTGCCGCATGCGCAGCGCCAGCAGCAACGTCAGGCCGCGTATGCGGCGGCGGCCGGCGCGCCGGTAACCAGTTTTCATTTCTTCACTCTCTGGTCATGGGAGCCGCTTAGCGACAGCGAACTGGTCGTGTACACCCGGCCGAGCCGGGCCTGGTTGCTGGACCTGGACCGGCGTTGCGAGAACCTGGAGTTCACGCACGCGATCGGTCTCACTTCCAGTACCGGCGAAGTGTCGACCCGTTTCGACAAGGTGCTGACCGGACGGCATGACTTCCCTTGCACGATCATGCAGATCAGGCCGGTCGACGTGAAACAGGTGCGGGTCGCGCAGGAGGCGCAGCGCAAGATCAACGCGGAGCCGCGCCGGCAATCCGCTCCCGCATCCGGCAACTGAGCCGCGCGCCGCAGTCAGGGTGCCGGGCGCCGGTCACGCGGGCTAGCGCACCACCGTCACCGGCACGTGGGCACGTGCCAGCACGTTGCTTGATACCGAGCCGAGCAGCCAGCGCGCCAATGCACCGCGCTCGGTATGACCGATCACGATGTGATCGACGCCGTGTTGGTCGACTTGGCTGAGCAGCACGTCACCCGGACTGCCGTGGATCAGTTCCACATCCACCAGGCTTGCCGCGTCCGGCACGATCGCGGTCAACTCCGCCAGCAGTTCCTGCGCACGCTGGGTGCCGGAATCAGCCATCAGCAGCGCGCAGGCGTCGGCTCCGCCCTCGGTAACCTGCAGCACCGACACGGCGCGGACGCGACCGCCGCCGCAGCGGGCCATTTCGATCGCGAATTGGAACGCGCGACGGGAAGCCTCGGAGCCGTCGTAACCCACCAATGAATACTTGACCATGTCTTTCATCCCTAGTTTCGGCAGTTCGACCTCGTCGCATCCGGGCGAGGACGCCGACGTTGGCACCACCCTACGGTGTATGGCCGTAATCAGGCAAGATCCCGGCCGAGTATTCGCTGGCGGGTGGCTGTCACCGCAAGTCCGCCAAACATGAACGCGGGTTCATCCCTGTGCACACGGTTGTCACGCGTCCGCGCACAGGATTTTCCAACGTCGTCGCTGCTGGCTGACCTGTCGAGCACATCGCCAGAGCCGCGTTGGCGACGAATCCCACCCCGCATGTGACAAGGAGAGAAGCGATGATCAAGCGTACTTTTGGAATGGCCGCCCTGGTGTTGGCCTGTGCCGGCGCGATGACCGTATTGCCAGCGGGTAATGCCCATGCCGCCGATGCCACCGTGAAATGCGATCTTGTCTACAACCTTGCGGGCTGGTCGCTGATCTACAAGCATGCCGAGGGTACCGGCACGGTCACCTGCAACAACGGCCAGCGGGCAAACGTGAAGATCGCGGTGGTCGGTGGCGGCCTCACTGCCGGCAAGTACCGCATCAATAACGGCAAGGGCGAGATCAGCAACGTACACGGCATCAAGGAAGTATTCGGCGACTATGCGCAGGCTGGCGCCGAGGCGGGCGTGGTGAAGAGCTCGCAGGCGCAGGTATTGACCAAGGGCACCGTATCGCTGGCGCTGGCCGGTACCGGCGAGGGCGTCAACCTTGGTATCTCCGCGGGCAAGTTCACCATCACGCGGCGCTGATCCTGCGCAAGCAATGTGAGCGGCAAGGGCGCCCCGGGCGCCCTTGCTTTTGAGCGCGGCAGTACACTGTGGTGGTTGCATTCGATTCCGTCACGGGAGAACTCGCCATGCGTCGTCTTGCCTGCCTGGTCATGCTTGTCCTGCTGTGTGCGCTGGTCGCCCCGGCGTTTGCTGCTGGTCCGCAGGTCGGCCAGGATGCGCCGACTTTCCGCCTGCAGGATCAGAACGGGCACTGGCGTAGCCCCGCCGACTACCACGGCCACTGGCTGGTGTTGTATTTCTACCCGAAGGATTTCACCCCGGGCTGCACCACCGAGGTATGTAGCTTCCGTGACGACATCGCCACGCTGCGTCAGGCCGGTGCCGACGTGGTCGGGGTGAGCCTTGACGATGTCAAATCGCACGCCGATTTCGCCGCCAAATATCACGTGCCGTTCCCATTGCTGTCCGACGCGAAGCACGTGGCGGCTACCGCATATGGTGTGCTCACTTCCTACAAGGACCAGCATTACGCCAAGCGAACGACCTTCCTGATCGATCCGCGGGGCCGGGTCGCCAGGGTCTACGTCGATGTCGATCCGGAGAAGAACTCGGCGCAGGTGATGGATGATCTGGTGGTGCTGAAGGCCGCGCCCTGATGCCGGTGGCGATGCGCATGGCGTCCGTGCCGCGCCGCCGCGGGTTCGCGTTGTGGCGGGTGGTGGTGTGGCTGTTGTTGTTGTTGGCCGCTTTTGGTTGCGTGCAGTACTTCAGCCATGCCGAGCTGCTGTGGGGCCAGCGCCATGCGTTTGTGCCGGGCGGGGCGGAGCTGCACACGCTGCACCGCCTGCTGGCCTGGGACGTCGTCTACCTGCTGGCCGCCTTGACCCTGATCGTGTTGTGCGCTGGCTGCATCCTGCGCCAGGCCTGGGCGCGCCCTGCGCTGCGAGTGGCGGCGGGGGTACTTGCCTTGTGGATGCTGGCTAGCGGCGGTGCGATGCTCGTGGAATGGCCATCGTTGTGGCATGCCAGCAGCGACGCCGTGGCCCAACTGCACGACCATGCCGCCTTGCAGCAGGCGCTGCTGCATGCGCAGCACAGCTTCCTTTTGGCGCTGGTGCTGAAGGGGCTCGCGGTGCCGGTGCTGCTGTGGTTGAGTTGGCGGATGGGGACTCCTGCGGTGCGTGCGCAGTTTCGATCCCGGCACTGAATCTGGCGCTTGCGCGCGATCGGCGCGGTAGCGCAGGTTTTCTGGCGTGAGATGGTTCGACATGGTGTCAGATCAGGGAGAGACCAAGAATGAAGCGCTGGGTGCTCGGTTTTTTCTGTGTAATGTTGTCGGGCGCGGCACTGGCCGCCGGGCCGCGTGCGGTGCGCAAACAGGTGCAGGCGAGCATGCTGGTCACCGGCTCGATTACGGTGGCACCGGACGGCGGCGTGAAGAGCTTTGTCGTCGACCATCCCGAGCAACTACCCGCGACGGTGGTCGATCTGATCGGGCAGGATGCGCCGAGGTGGCGATTCGAGCCAGTCGTGCGCGATGGCAAGCCCGTATCGGCCAGGGCGAACATGAGTTTGCGCGTCGTGGCGAAACCGGTAGGTGACAATAAATATTCCCTGAGTATCGCTGGTAGCCGTTTCGGACAGTCATCCTCGAACAGCGAGCCCAGCGACCGGGCGATCGCCGCCAAAACGCAGAAGCCGCCCGCCTACCCGATGGACGCGACCCGAGCGCACGTTTCTGGCACGGCCTATGTCGTGTTGCGGGTGAACCGGAAAGGCCTGGTGGACGAGGGCGCGGCTGAACAGGTCAATCTGGACGTCGTTGGCAGCGATGTCCAGATGCGGCGTTGGCGAGAGGCGCTGGGCGATGCCGCATTGCGCGCTGCGCGGCGCTGGACGTTCACGCCGCCGACCTCGGGGCCTGATGCAGCGAGGTCCAGTTGGCTGGTGAGCGTGCCGATCCGCTTCTGGCTGACGGAGAAGGGCCGGCGGGATCCGGTCGAGAAGTATGGAAGCTGGCGTGCTTATGTTCCGGGTCCGCGCAGCGTTCCTGCCTGGGCGCACGACTCGGAGTTGGACGGAAGTGCCGACGCGATCGCTGCAGGCAGGGTCGCCGAGATCGGGCGCGGATTGCGGTTGACCACCCCGCTCAATGGGGCGTGAGGCGCAGCGGGTGTTCAGCCCCAGTTGGCGGTTGACCGGGTATCGCTAGGCGACATCGTCCACGGAGTTCCTTCGATGCGTTCATGGCTGTCCCTGATTAGCTTGCTGTACCTGCTGGTGGCGTCGCCCCTGCATGCCGAAGACCTCGCCACTGTTTGTCGTGCGACGAGCAGTTACGACTTGACCTTGCGCCCGGACAGGCTGCTGTTCGATCGCGCGTCGCCAGCGCCGATGCGGGTGGAGATGCAGCACGACAGTTTGCGCACCGATGGCATGGCCGTGGTACTTGCTTCGGCACAGCAGGATCGCCTGAGTCTGTTCGAGCGCGATCTGCGGACGCTGGCTCCGCGTGTGCGCAAGGTGGCACAAAACGGGCTGGACATGGCGGCGCAGGCGCTGCGTGCCGAGGTGGCGGCGCTGGGCCTGAGTGCCAATACCCGCGCCGAGTTTGATCGGCGCCTGGCGACGCACACGACCGAGCTGAAACAGCGCATCGCGCACAGCCAGAGCACCCACGACTGGGATGGCGAAACGATGCAGCGGGATGCCGACCAGATCAGCGCCGACCTGATGCCGCTGGTAGCGGCTGACCTGGGCCAGCAGGCGATCAACGCGGCGATGACGGGCGACCTGCAAACGGCGGCCCGATTGCGCGATCGCGCCGGCTCGCTGGCCACCGGGTTGCGGCCGCGCCTGGAGCAGAGCATGCAGGCATTGCGCCCGCAGGTTGAGGCGCTGTGCCCAGCAGTTCAACGACTGGCCCGTTTGCAGCAGGGTTTGCGCGACAGCAGGGGGCAGCCACTGAATCTGTTGCAGGTGGGCCCGGGCGATACGGCGACGTCCGCGCCAGCCGGGTCGGATTGACGCCCGCCCGGGTTGACGCGGGCGGTTGCCCACCCGCGCTGCATCCTGCAGGGTAGGCGCTACCTTCTTCAACGGAGCGGACATGCCAGCACCTTCACGGGAGGTCCTCGAGTTCTGGTTCGACCGGGCCCATGCCGCGCATTGGTTCGCGGCGGATGCGGGCTTCGATGCGCGGATTCGCGAACGCTTTGGTGACGCCGTTGGCGCGGCGGCGCAAGGGCGGCTGGACGACTGGGCGACCAGCGCCGATGGCTGGTTGGCGCTACTGATCCTGCTCGATCAGTTTCCGCGCAACCTGTGCCGCGGCGATGCGCGCGCCTGGGCCACCGACGTCAAGGCACAACGCGTCGCGTTGTCAGGTCTGGACCATCAATTCGATCAGTCGTTGCCGCTGTTGCAACGAGTATTTGCCTACCTGCCGCTGGAACACGCCGAGGATATGGGTTTGCAGCAGCGCTCGGTGACCTTGTTCGAGGCCTTGCACTCGGCAGCGCCACCCGAACAGCGCCAGCGCTATGCCGGCTTTCTGGACTATGCTCGGCGTCACCGCGAGGTGATCGCGCGCTTCGGCCGCTTTCCTCATCGCAATGCCGTGCTGGGCCGTGCCAACAGCGCTGACGAGGCGTCCTACCTGGCGCAACCCGGCGCGGGGTTCTGAGCGACGGCCAAACCGCGGCAAGGATGTCCAGAGCCACCACCGACCAGGGAGCAGGTCATGCGCATATACCTCATCGTCGCCTTGTTTGTCTTCAGTGCCGCCGTGCAAGCGTCCAGTACCTTGCGGGTCGGCAACCAGGTGCTCGTCGCCGGCGACAGCCAGGAACGGGTGACCGAACTGCTGGGCAAACCGTCGTCGAAGTCGCAGCGCCACCGTGCGCGCATCCGCGGTCGCCGCCGCGGCGGCGTCCAGGTGATCGACAGCCACCAGGGTGGCCAGCAGTGGCGCTACCGGCGCAACGACCACGTCACCGTGGTGACCATTGTTGACGGGCGGGTCACCGAGATCGAGGATCGCCGGCTCTGACCCGAGCCCGGAAGGCTGCTACGCGGTGGCGCACGGCCGCCAGGCCTCGGCCCGATTTGATCATTGTGTGCAGCATGGTCGATGATGCGCACGGGCGTTTGCCCGTCGGGAGATCAACATTGCCCTGCTCACGCTAAACACCGAACAACTGCGCACGCTTTGGCACCGGGCACGCAGCACGTTGCGGCTGCATCTCTGGTTTCCGCACATTCCGCTGGCGGTGCTGATGTGGCTGGGCGGGGTGTGGTTGCTGCGCTCCGACGTGGGACAGAACTGGCAGAATTACGTCACCCAGATCGTTGATGGCTCGCTGACCATGCCACCGCGCATGCTGCCGCCGATCCTGATCGGCGGTGGCATGCTGACCATGGCGCTGGGTTTGCTGTGGCGTTCGCGCATCGCCTGGATCATGGCGTTGTTGCTGGTGATGACCGCGGCCATCAGCACGCGTTTTGGCGCTCAGTCCCATGGCTATGCCTTGCTGATTTATTTCCTGCTGGTGCTCGGTGCGCTGCTGTTCTCCTATCGGCATTTCGATCGCGCCAGCGTCGCGGCCAGCACCCTGTTTGCGTTGACGTCGGTGGCGATGTTGATGATGTACGCCACGTTCGGCAGCTACTACCTCGGTGCGCAATACAGGCCTGCCATCACCGACCTGGTGACGGCGCTGTACTACTCGATGGTGACCATGAGCACGGTCGGCTATGGCGATATCGTGCCGCTGACTTCCGAGGCGAAGTTGTTCACCGTGTCGATCATCATGTTGGGCGTGGCGGTGTTTGCCACCTCGTTGACCGCGGTGATCGCACCGATGGTCAGCTCGTCGCTGCAACGCATCGTCTCTCGCAAGGGTCAGCACATGAAGCGCGAAAAGCATTTCGTCGTCATCGGCAACACTTCCCTGGCCACCAATACCTGGCGGGAACTCACGCGACGCGGACGACCAGTCACCCGGTTGCTGCGACGGCAACCCGATGACATCGATCTGGAGGGCGTGGATGTGGTGATCGGGGACCCAGGCAATGCCGAGGTGCTGCGTCTGGCCGGCGTGGACCGCGCGCAGGCCGTGATGGCGATGATGGATGACGATTCCGAAAACGCGTTTGCCATCCTCGCCGCGCGCGAGCTGGGCGGCGGCGCGCGCACGGTGGCGGCGCTGAATGATGGGCGCCATCACAACCGGATCAAGCTGGCCCAGCCGGACGTGGTGATTGCCCCGCAGTTGCTTGGCGGCGAGCTGCTGGCGATGATGCTGACTGGCGAGGAAGTGACCCCCGACTTCGTGATGAAAAGCGTGTTTCGGGATCTGTCGAAGTCCGGAGCAGCTCCCGACGGCAGCGGTCCGTCGAAGGCCTGATTGCACAGCGTCGCCCGCACGGCTTCGCGGTCCACACTGAATATTTCGTCGCGGGTTTGCTGGGCACCTGTGGGCCTTCGCCTGGCTGGTCATCGAATCCGCCTGCGCGGTCCTTGTTCCCGTCGATTCATGGCCCACGGAACCACGATGGCCTCGCAAATCGTCAGGAATCTGTCCTTGCGCAGCCGGATTCGCGGCTCGACCACCCAACGGCGGCGGGCTGCTAGGCTGGCCCGGCTTTCTTCACGGGCTGAATGTCATGCATGATTTTCTCGAAAACCTGCTCGGCGCCAAGGTGGCCGATACCATCACCCAGGTCGGGTTGAACGTGTTGCTGGCGCTGTTGGTGTTGCTGGTCGGCATCTGGGTGGTGGCGCGCTTGGCCAACCTCGTCCAGCGCGCGCTGCAGCGGGCGTCGGTGGACATCACCCTGACCGGCTTCCTGCGCAAGGTGGTTTACGGCCTGTTGATCGCGATGCTGGTAGTGATCGTGCTGAACATGGCTGGCATGTCGACCGCGCCGCTGGTCGCCGCACTTGGCGCCGCCGGTCTGGCCATCGGTCTGGCCTTGCAGGGCTCGCTGAGCAACCTGGCCTGGGGTGTGCTGCTGGTCATCTTCCGGCCGTTCCGGGTTGGCGACTTCGTCACCGCCGGCGGGGTGGACGGCACGGTGGAGAGCATCAACCTGATGCATACCATGCTGGTGCTGCCGGATGGGCGCGAGGCAATCGTGCCGAACGGAAAGGTCGGCAGTGATGCGATCTTCAACTACAACCGCCGGGGCACGCGCCGCTTCGAGCTGACCGTGGGTATCGGTTACAAGGACGACATCGGTGCCGCGATGGCCGAGATCAAGCGGTTGTTCGAGCGCGACGAACGCATCCTCAATGATCCCGCGCCGGGTGTGTGGACCTCCAACCTGGGCGAGAGTTCAGTCGATCTGGTGGTGCGCGCCTGGACCACGCCGGGCGACTTCTGGTCCGCCAAGACCGACCTGCTGCGCGCGATCAAGGAGCACTACGACAAGGCCGGCATCAGCATCCCGTTCCCGCAGCGCGAGCTAACCGTGGTCCAGGGCAAGCTGCCGGAGCCGGCAAAGCAAGGCTGAGCGCGCGGCGGAGCGGCCTGCCATGGCCGTTCCACCGGCCGGTACCTACTGCAACGTCACCGCACGCCGGTTGTCGTTGGAGACCTTGTCGATCAGCTCGTTGTACGGATCGATGCCGGCCTGCGCCGGCTTGCCGTCGACGGTGACAGTAATCGTGCTGTCGCCGTTCGCCACCCTCTGCTTCTCCAGGTACAGCGGCTTGCCGTCCTTGCCTTCGCCGGACGGGGCGGCGAACACGCCGATCTCGATCGGGAAGTCGATCTTGCCGGGGGTCTCCTTGCCCTTGCCATCGACGTAGACCTTGCCGGCGTGCACCTGCATGGTCACCTCGTACTTGCCGTCCGGCAATTTCTTCGCGGTGGCCGAGGTCATGCGGTTGTCGAACAGGGTGATCTTCCAGAAAAAGTCGTCCAGCATCAGCTGCCACTTCGGCCTCAGCGCCGTGCCGAGAGCGTCCATGAATTCCTGCGAGTCTGTGTACGGCGGTTGCTGGAAGCCCTTGTCGATCAGGAACTGCTTGAGCATCGCGTTGAGCTTGTCCTCGCCGACGTAGTCCTGCAGCGCGTAGAACACCAGCGAGCCTTTGCGGTAGTGAATGTACGGCTGGTTCTCCACTTTCGCCAGCGGTTCCTCGGCGATCTTCTCGGTGGCGCGACCGGTGAGGTAGGCGTCCAGCTCGTATTTGAGGAACTTGCGCATCTGGTTGGCGCCGTACTTGTGCTTCATCACCATCAGCGACGAGTACTGCGCCAGCGATTCGCTGAGCATCGTCGAACCCTGCATGTTGGCACCGATCACCTGGTGCGCCCACCATTGGTGCGCCACTTCGTGTGCGGTGACGTCGTAGACATAGTCGACCTTGCTCTTGTCGCGCAGGTCGGCGATGAAGCCGATCGATTCTGAGAACGGGATCGTATTGGCGAACGACTGCGCGAAGGCGGCGTAGCCGGGGAACTCGACTATGCGCAATTGCTTGAACTGGTACGGCGTGTAGTGGCTGTCGTAGTAGTCCAGGGAGTCCTGCGCACTCTCGATCATCCGGTCCACGTTCCACGCGTGTGCGGGGTTGTAGTAGACCGAGATCGCGACCCCGTCGTGCTCCGCATGCTTGACCGCGTAGCGCGCCGACAGGTAGGCGAAGAAGTTCAGCATCGGCTGCTGCATCTGGTAATGGAAGTAGCGCCGGCCGTCAGTCGTCCATTCCTTCTGCAGCGTGCCCGGTGCCAGCGCAATCTGGTCGGCGGCGGTGGAGACAGTGGTGTCGAAGCTGATCCAGTCCGCGTCGTTGCTGATATAGGTGTTGGCGCGCGCCTTCTGGTCGCCCAGCGGCGGCATCCGCGGCACATCCACCTTCAGACCGTACTTGCGCCGGTCGTTGCGGTCGGTGAGCTGCGCCTGTGGCTGGTAGCCGAATTGCGGCATCACGCCGTTGTTGAAGAACGTACCGTTGTGGGCGAGGAAGGTGCCGGTCGGGTTGTTGGTGAAGCCCTTTGGTGCGTACTCCAGGGTGAAATCGAACGGCATCGAGGCGCCCGGTGCCAGCGGTGCCTTCAACTTGTAGATGGTGAAGCCCAGCTCCTTGTCGGCACTGACCGTATCGTGTGGCGCGAAGCTCAGCGACTTCACGGTAAATTCGTCGTTGAAGTTTACGTACAACTCGCTGATCGGCGTGGCGTGTTTGTTGACCAGGGTGTAGTGGGCGCGGATCTCCAGCCTGCGTTGGTACGGATAGATGTCGACATTGGCCTGCACTGCAGTGATTCGCGGTTGCGGCGCATCCTTGAACTTGGCGTAGTTCTTCTCGTAGTTGGCGCGGCCGATCTTCTGCGCGGTGCTGCTTTTGAAGTGGTTGAGCACGTTGGTGTTGTAGTAGATCCAGCCACCGCTGCCGATGAAGGCAAGCAGACCCAGCGTCAGCGCCACCGCGGCCGGTGCGTGCAGGCGGGCACGCGCCTCGCGCATGCGCTCGCGCCACGACTGGCCGGTGCCACGCACCCAGAACAGCGCGGCCAGCACCAGCAGCACTACCGCGCAGGCGGCCCAGTAGAAGTCGAACCACAGCACACCCTTGAGCAAGTGACCGTAGCCGTTCAGATCTGAATACGGTGCGCCGGGCGCGCTGCCGTAGTTGTAGATGTGCTGTTCCCAGTGCAGCAGGTCAAAGCCGATCGCGCTTACTACCAACCAGACGATGGTCAGCAGGTAGCCGAGGAACTTGTTGTTCGACAGCACCTGCAAGAACACCGCCAGTACCGCCAGCAGCACGAACGGGATCGCCTGCAGCGCGAGGGTTTCCAGGTACAGGCCAAGCTCCAGGTGGCTGTAGCCGTGACTCAACTGCCAGCCGATGCCCACCACGGCGCCGACCAGCAGGAACACCACGATCACGGCCAGCAGGGCGCCCAGCTTGGCACTCAGCGGGACCCAGTCCGGCACCGGGAACGCGTCGCTGACCTCGGCCGAGCGTTGGCTGCGCTCGCGCCAGACCAGCTCGCCGGCGTAGAAGATGATGATGATGTACAGCAGCCACTGAAAGCCGCCCTGGATGTTCTCCAGCACCTGATGCGTCACCGGGTAAGTCGCCGTGCCGTAGATCTGTCCGGACAGCATGAAGGCGCCAAACAAGTTGGCCAGGCCCAGCGCCAGCATGATCAGAAACGGCGCCCCGCGCAGCACCCCCAGCGTGTCGAACGTGAATTGTGTCCGCAACTGCAGCAGATGGGCGCGCAGGTTGTCGCCCAGGGTGACCTTGGGTAGCGCAAGCGCGGCAGTGACAGCCTGCGGACGCAGCATCGGCGGCTCTGCCCGTTTCTTGCGGCGTGGCAGCTTCAGCCCTTCGCGGTTGGGCCGGAACAACAGGACGGTGGCGCCGAGCATGGCCAGACTCACACCCACCCACAACAATCGGTTGAACAGCAGCACGCCAGTGAGCGCGGGCAGCGCATGATTGGCCTGATCGGCTGACCAATAGCGCGTGACGATCGCCACGGTGCGTCCGCCGAACGGATCGAGCATGGCGGCGAGGTAGTGGTTGTTGACGTCCTTGGTCAGCTGGCTGACCACGCCCTGCAGCACGAAGTAGGCGATGACGCCGATGTAAGTGGCCAGCAGCGAGCGTGTGGTGGTGGCCAGCAGGTACAGCAGGGCGGCGATGAACAGCATGTCCGGCACCACCATCACGCCGAACGCCCAGGCATAGCCGTGCCAGTCGGCCGGCCCCATTCGTGCGGCCTCGATCCACGGCATCATGCCGCCCAGGGCGAGGCCGAGCGCGCAGGCCAGCATGATCGCCAGCGACGCAGCGTAACCGGCGGCGAAGCGCCCGCCGAGATAAGCACCGCGGCTCATCGGTGTGGCAAAGAACAGCTCCGAGGTGCGCTGGTCGAAATCGCGCAGCGCCGCGGCGGCGACAAAGATCGTGACCAGGAAGATGCTCAACACGGTGAGTACGCTGAGCAGGCGCACGATCACCAGCGGTGCATTGCGCAGCACGTTCCCGCTGGCGCCACCGAGGATGACCGCGTCGGTGCTGGTCAGGGCGAACGCCAACGCACCGAAGGCGAACGCGACGATCCAGAACAACGGCGCCTTCAGTTGCTGACGCAATTCAAAGCGGAGTATTTCGAAAAATGTCGACTGCGAGAACATCGGTGGTCCCTGTCTGGGTATGGTCCGGCCCGGTCGGATCGCGGTAGGAGCCCGCTCGCGGGCGATGCTCCTGGTTTGATGCATCAATGACATATCAGGGCAGGAGCATCGCCCGCGAGCGGGCTCCTACCGCGGGAAATCGGACAGACTCAGGCGGCCTTGGCGGTGGCCTGCTCACGCAGGCGGCCGAAATAGACGTCTTCCAGATCCGGCGCCACGGATTCGAAGCCCTGTCCCGGCGAGTTGTCGGCGAGCACGTGCAGCAGCGTGCGGCCACCGGCGAGGCGGGTGGACAAGATGGTCATGCGCGCCCGGTAGCCATCCAGTTCGGCCTTGTCGATCGTGCGCCGCCAGACCCGGCCCTCCAGCGAGCGGATCGCCTCAGTCGGCTCGCCGCTGAGCAGCACCTGGCCCTGGCCGATGATCGCCATGCGCGAGCACAGGTCAGTGACGTCCTCCACGATATGCGTGGACAGGATCACCACCATCCGTTCGCCCAGTTCGGCCAGCAGGTTGAGGAAACGATTGCGCTCTTCCGGGTCGAGCCCGGCGGTGGGTTCGTCGACGATGATCAGGCGTGGCTCGCCGATCAGTGCCTGGGCAATGCCAAACCGCTGGCGCATGCCGCCGGAGTAGGTGCCGAGCTTGCGCTTGCGTACATCCCACAGGTTGACCTGTCGCAGCAGCGCCTCGACCAGTTCGCGCCGCTCGCCCTTCACGGTGACGCCCTTGAGCACGGCGAAATGTTCCAGCATCGCCTCGGCCGAGACCTTCGGGTACACGCCAAACTCCTGCGGCAGGTAGCCGAGCAGGCGACGGGTGGCTTGTTTGTCGGCGAGCAGGTCCATCTCGTCCAGTTTGATCGTGCCCGCGTCCGGGTCCTGCAAGGTGGCAATCGTGCGCATCAACGAGGACTTGCCAGCACCGTTGGGGCCGAGCAGACCGAACATCCCGCTGGGGATGTCCAGCGATACGCTGCGCAGCGCCCGGACGCCGTTGGCGTAGGTCTTGGAGAGGTCGCGTATGGTCAACATCGGTGGTTTCCTGTACCGCGTGCGGCGGCTTGCGATGGCGATGAGACTAAGGCATGAACGCGAATTCCGCGCCCGCTCAAGGTCATGCATACGCGTGCGAATGGAACTCGCCAATCGTGTCGTCCGACACGCTCATGGCGGGCGCGTCACGCGCGTGTTCGTTATGATTGACACCTTAAGCCGACGACCGCCATCCGCGCGCGGTGCGCCACAGCCTTGCAGGAGTCATCATGGCCGACCTCAAAGAAGCCCGCGTCCCCGACATCGGTCACGATGGCGTCCCCGTCATCGAAGTGCTGGTCAAGGTCGGCGACAAGGTCGAGAAGGAACAGAGCCTGATCACGCTGGAGTCGGACAAGGCGACGATGGAAGTGCCCTCGCCGGTTGCCGGCATCGTGAAGGAGATGAAGCTCAAGGTCGGCGACGAGGTTTCCGAAGGCGCGGTTATCGCCCTTATCGAAGCTGTCGACGCAGCCGACTCCGCCCCTTCGGGAGAGAGCAGGGGAGAGGACAAGGGAGAGGGTGCGGAATCGCGCAGTAATTCCAACGAAGAGGCCAGCTCGACCCCGGCCAAAGCGGCACAAGCGGCGCAAGAGCCGCCTGCGCCCGCCCCCGCCGAGCCGCCGCCTTCGCCCATCGCCGGCCAGGGCGTCGCGCCGGGCAATGTTCCGGAAGGCGACATACCGCACCCGCGCCCGCCGGTGGATGCCTCGATCGTGATGCCGGGCGACTCCCCCTATGCCAGCCCGGCGATCCGCGCGTTTGCACGCGAACTGGGGGTCGACGTCCGCCAGGTGAAAGGCAGCGGTCGCCACGGCCGCATCCAGCGTGACGACGTCAGTGCGTGGGTGAAGCACGCGCTGGCCTCCGGCGCGCGTCCCAGCCAGGGCGCGTCCGCGTCGCTCGGCGGCCTGAACCTGTTGCCGTGGCCGAAGATCGATTTCGCCAAGTTCGGCGAGGTCGAGGAGAAGGCGCTCACCCGCATCCAGAAAATTTCCGGCGCCAACCTGGCGCGCAACTGGGCGATGATTCCGCATGTCACCCAGCACGAGGATGCTGACATCACCGAGATGGAGGCGTTCCGCAAGCAGCTCGGTGCGGAAAACAAGGACCTCAAGATCAGCCCGCTGGTGTTCCAGATCAAGGCGGTGGTGGCGGCGCTGAAGCAGTTTCCACAGTTCAACGCCTCACTTGATGATTCCGGCGAAAAGCTGATACTCAAGAAATACTTCCACATCGGCATCGCCGTGGATACGCCTGATGGCCTGGTGGTGCCAGTGTTGCGTGACTGCGACAAGAAGGGTCTGCTCGACTTGGCGCGCGAGCTTGGCGAGATCTCGAGGAAGGCGCGCGACAAGAAGCTCGGCCCGGCCGAGATGTCCGGTGGTTGCTTCTCGATCAGTTCGCTGGGCGGCATCGGTGGTACGCATTTCACGCCGATCGTCAACGCGCCGGAAGTGGCCATCCTCGGCGTCTCCAAAGCGGTGATCAAGCCGGTATGGAACGGCGAGAAGTTCAAGCCGCGCACGATCCTGCCGCTGTCGCTGTCCTACGATCACCGCGTGATTGACGGCGCGCTCGCCGCACGCTTTGCCGCATTCCTGGCCAGCCAGCTCGGCGATATCCGCCGGCTGCTGCTGTAGCGGGCGATTCGGTGCAGGCGACCACCGCATCGGCGCAAGCGAGCTCGGCCCGAGCTGCACCGGACCCTTCGATGATCAGCCAGGGCGCCACGCACCTGAATACCTTGCTCGGCAAGGGCTTCAGTCTGGGTGGCATCCAGATCACGATCGGCTCGATTCTCGGCGGGATGCTGTTGTTCGTCGTTTTCTTGTTGGCGACCGTCGCCCTGAAGCGGTTGTTGCATCGCTATGGTGAGCGCAACCAGCACGTCAACAAGTCCTCGCTGTATACCGTCGAGCGTCTGCTGCATTACCTGTTGCTGGTGGTTGGCCTGCTCTGGGCATTGGGCGTCGCCGGCATTCCGATTGCCAAGATGACCGTGTTTGCAGGCGCGCTGGGCGTCGGGCTCGGTTTCGGCCTGCAGGCCATTTTCAACAATTTCGTATCCGGCCTGATTTTGCTGTTCGATCGCAGCCTCAAGGTGGGCGATTTCGTCGAGCTGGCGTCCGGCGTGCATGGGCATGTGCGCGAAATCCGTATCCGCGCCACCTTGATCACCACCAACGATGAGATCGATATCCTGGTGCCGAATTCCGAGTTCGTCACCGGGCGCGTGGTCAACTGGACCCTGCGCGAGGTCGCGCGGCGGCAGAAGATCCCGTTCCGCGTTCCCTACGGTACCGACAAGGAACTGGTGAAAACGGCCGCGCTGGAAGCCGCCGCCGCCGTGCCGTTCACGCTGACCATGAATGGGCCGCGCGAACCACAGGTGTGGTTGACCGATTTCGGCGAATCCTCGCTGAATTTCTCGCTGGTGGTCTGGCTTAACGCGGACGCCACCCGGCGCGTCGGTGCGGTGCTTGCGGCGTACAACTGGTCGCTGCATACGGCACTCGAACAGCACGGCATCGAGATCCCGCTCCCGCAACGCGACGTGCACGTGCGCAACTGGGTCGGCAGCGTACCGCAGATGGACGCCGACAAGCCCAGCCCGACCAGCGTGCGCGACAACGACGCGGTACGCGATGTCCAGCGTGACATCGCCAAGTCCGCTGACACCCGCGCCGGTTCCCCCTCTCCCAAAGATCCGGACGCGAGGCACTGACGTCCCGCCACACGAAGGAAGCAAGCCATGGCCAGCACCATTGAAATCAAGGTTCCAGACATCGGCGGCCACGACAACGTGCCGGTGATCGAGGTGCTGGTGAAGGCCGGCGACACGATCGAGAAGGAGCAAAGCCTGATTACGCTGGAATCGGACAAGGCCACGATGGAAATTCCGTCCAGCGTCGCCGGCGTGATCAAGGAGCTCAAGCTCAAGGTCGGCGACGAGGTTTCCGAGGGCATGGTGATTGCCGTGGTGGAAGCTGTCGTCGCGGCCGACGCAACATCTCCTGCTCCTCCCGGGGAAGCAGATCGGGACGAGCGGACACGGTCGTCAAAAGCTTCCAACAAAGCGACCTCGGCTGGCAGCCCTCCCGCGAGCGCGCGCCCCTCGCCTCAATCCTCACCCCGGGAGGGAGAGGCGGCAAAGGCGTCGCAAGCGGCATCGTCATCAGGAAGGGCCGCAGACCTCGAATGCAAACTCGTGGTCCTGGGCTCCGGTCCCGGCGGCTACACCGCCGCGTTCCGCGCCGCCGACCTCGGTGTCGACACCGTTTTGATCGAGCGCTACAGCGCACTAGGGGGGGTCTGCCTCAACGTGGGCTGCATCCCGTCCAAGGCGCTGTTGCATGCCGCGGCCGTCATCGACGAGGCCGCGGCGATGTCCGCGCACGGCGTGACTTTCGGCAAGCCAAAGATCGATATTGGCAAGCTGCGTGACTTCAAGGTCAAGGTGGTTGGTCAGCTCACCGGCGGACTGGCCGCCATGGCCAAACAACGCAAGGTGCGTACGCTCGAAGGTACCGGCGCCTTCGTCTCGCCGAATGAGCTGGAAGTGCAGACGAAGGACGGCACCAAGCTGATCCGTTTTGAGCACGCGATCATTGCGGCCGGCTCGCAGTCGGTGAAGTTGGCATCGTTTCCGTGGGACGACGAACGCATCATGGATTCCACCGGGGCGCTGGAGCTGAAGGATGTACCGAAAAAGCTGCTGGTCGTGGGCGGCGGCATCATCGGCCTGGAGATGGCCACCGTGTTCAGCGCGCTGGGCAGTGAGGTGACCGTGGTCGAGTTCATGGACCAGCTCATGCCTGGCGCCGACGTCGACCTGATCAAGCCGCTGGCCAAGCGCCTGAGTACTCGGCTCAAGGGCATCCACCTCAAGACCAAGGTAACCAGTGCCAAGGCGACCAAGAAGGGTATCGAGGTTGGCTACGAAGGTGACAGCATTCCCGAAACCGCGCTGTTCGATCGCGTGCTGGTATCGGTGGGTCGTGCGCCGAACGGCGGCAAGATCGGCGCGGACAAGGCCGGCGTCGCCGTCACCGAGCGCGGTTTCATCGATGTCGATACCCAGATGCGCACCAACGTGTCGCACATCTTCGCGATCGGCGACCTGGTCGGCCAGCCGATGCTGGCGCACAAGGCGACCCACGAGGCGAAGGTCGCCGCCGAAGCAGTGGCCGGTAAGAAGAGCCACTTTGACGCACGAGTCATCCCGTCGGTGGCCTATACCGATCCGGAAATCGCCTGGGTCGGGGTCACCGAGCGTGAGGCGAAGGAAAAGGGCCTGAAGGTTGGCGTCGGCAAGTTTCCGTGGGCGGCCTCCGGCCGCGCGATCGGCATGGACCGCACCGAGGGCTTCACCAAGCTGATCTTCGACGAGGATACCCATCGTATCGTCGGCGGCGGCATCGTCGGTGTGCATGCCGGCGACCTGATTTCCGAAGTGGCACTGGCGATCGAGATGGGTTCGGAGGCCGCCGACATCGGCCTGACCATCCACCCGCATCCCACGCTCAGCGAATCCGTCGGCATGGCGGCCGAAATCTACGAAGGCACGATCACCGACCTGTACATGCCGAAGAAGAAATAGGCGCGCAGCACAAGCCCGTCATGCTGTTCAAGCCAGCATGACGTCGCCATCGGGATGTGCCGAGATTCCGGCTTTCACGTGATGAAAACCGGCTTTTCCGCGGCCCTGCCAAGCGCCGAGTTCGATATCGATGACATCCTTCGTTCCCTGATCCGAGTTCGTTCGAGCAGCACATCGCGGTGGAATGGGTGGATTTGGCGCTGCATCTTTCGCGCTCGACAACGATTCGTCGTTGACGACTGCCCGCCGATCATGTGGTGTGGCCGCATCGGGCCTCGATGTCGTAGCATGCCCGGAGATTCCCGCAATCGACGTGCAATGCCGTCATTGCCACTGAAACCCTCTCCACGGCGCAGAACATTCATGAAGCTCTCGGTTCCGTTTGTGCAATTACCCGTTCAATTCGACGAAGGGCGCTTGCTCGCGGAAATACGTGCGCTGGATCCGTCGAGCTGGATGGAGCATCCGCAGAAGTTTCCCGGCAATTTCGCGCTCCCACTGATTTCCGTCGACGGCGATCCGCTCAGCGACGCGATCGCAGGCCCGATGCGACCGACTCCGAACCTGCAGCATTGCCCCTATCTCACGCAGGTATTGCACCGCATCGGCGCGGTGTGGGGACGCACGCGGCTGATGAAGCTCAGCGGTGGAGCCGAGGTGACACCGCATGCGGACATCAGTTACTACTGGCGTCAGCGGGCCCGCGTGCATGTGCCGATCGTGACCAAGCCTGGTGTGCGGTTTCTGTGCGGCGGCAGCGAGGTCAACATGGCCGCCGGCGAATGCTGGATTTTCGACACCTGGCGCCCCCACCGCGTGATCAACGGCGAGGACGAGGATCGGATTCACCTTGTCGCCGACACCGTCGGCAGCGAGTCGTTCTGGGACATGGTAAGCCGGGGGCGCGCGCCCGGGCACGGCGCGTCCGACGGCTGGCAGGCTGAAAACTTCGCGTCGGCGTCCAACGATGTCGCCGAGCTGACTTATGAGTCGGTCAACGTACCCGAGGTCATGACGCCGTGGGAAATGCGCGAACACCTGATGTTCCTGTTGGCTGATGTACAGCCGCACCCGCAGTTGGCGGCAGCCCAGCAACTCGTGGCACGTTTCCTTCCCACCTGGTATGCGCTGTGGGCGCAATACGGTGTCGATCAGGCAGGCTGGCCCAGTTATCGAACCATGCTCAATCGTTTTGACGAGTCGATAGGGAAGGTCGCCGCGCCGTTGAAACTGAAAAACGGTGCGCTGTTTGTGGCGTGTGCGCGCGCGATGATCATGGAGGTGGCCCTGGCCGATCGCAATCAGGATCTGGGTGCATACGAGCCACGGGCGCCGGCCAGCGCGGTACCGCGGAGTGCGCCAACATCGCGATCCGGCAAGGATGCCGATTTTGAACGCCCGGTGTTCGTGGTGTCATCGCCGCGATCGGGTTCGACCTTGCTGTTCGAGACGCTGGCGCAGGCCCCGGAGCTCTTCACCATTGGTCAGGAGGGCCACGCGCTGATCGAAGGCATGCCGGCGCTGAATGCCGGCATGCGCGGTTTCGAGTCGAATCGTCTTGCTGCTTCCGATGCGACCACCGCCGTCAGCGACGAGTTGCGCCAGCGGCTGCTTTCCGAGTTGCGCGATCGCGATGGCAGGCAACCACTGAACCGCCCGGTTCGCGTCCTGGAGAAGACGCCGAAGAACTCGTTGCGCGTGCCGTTCCTGGCGCAGGTGTTTCCCGAGGCCCATTTCGTTTACCTGTATCGCGATGCTCGCCAGACGCTGAGCAGCATGATCGAGGCCTGGCAGTCCGGAAAGTTTCGCACCTACCACGGACTTCCGATTGCCGTGGTCGCTGCTGCTGGTGCCTGGCTGGCGCGAATTGAAGGGCCGGCCGTTGCCTGAGATCGTGGCGGCGCAGTGGGAAAGGACCACGCGCATCCTGCTGGACGATCTGGATGCGTTGCCCGCCGATCGCTGTCACGCCGTCAGATTCGACGCGTTCCTGGCCGATCCGCGCCAGCAGATGCAGCGGCTCTGCGGCGATCTGGGGCTGGCATGGGACCGCCCGCTCGAGGGCGCGCTGCCGCTGTCACGCTATACCGTTTCCAAGCCGGATGCGGAAAAGTGGCGGCGGCATGCCGACGTCATCGAGCCACTGCTGCCGGGATTGCAGGTCGTGATCGATCGGGCAAGCAGGTTCGTCGCTGATCACGGCGGCTGACAGCTGCACCGTGCAGCCGGGCGAATGCCTGCAGCCGTCGACATCTGCGGGTACTCCGCTGGACTCTTCGCCTCGATATCCGGGTCTCGAGACCGGCTGTCGAATGCGTCGGCG
>CAJDTN010000028.1_pt1 | contig 30051 bp, 23 predicted proteins | sample 7389801 | NCBI WGS metagenome assembly CAJDTN01 (sample SAMEA7055653, study PRJEB34461) | soil metagenome | biome: terrestrial ecosystem; feature: Peninsula; material: soil | place: Antarctica | collected 2016
ATCTCGAACGGGCGGCGCTGCTCGTACTTGGTGCCGGCGTTGAGCACGATGTCGTTGATGGTGACGTACAGCGCGTGTTCGAACAGCGGCGACTTGATCTTGAAGGTGGAGCCCACCAGGGTTTCCGGGCGCTCGAGGCTTTCGTGCATCTGGATCACTTCGGCCTGCTTCGGCGCCGCCGGGCCTGCCTGCTTCGCGGTGGCACTGGCCGAACCGGCAGCAACCTTGTCTTCGGGCGTGACCACGTTGTAGCTGGTGATCTTCTTGTCGATCTTGATGGCCATGGGACTCGTTTCTTCCATCGGTGATGCGCCGCGGTGGTGACGGCGTGCTGCGTAAAAAGCATCCGGCCCGGCATCACGCCGGGCCGGATGGGCACGGCTTACTTCTTCTTGCGGGCGGCCTTCTTGTTGGCAGCCGCGGCCTTTTTGACAACCGGCCGGGCTGCCTTGACGGCCGCCTTCTTGCTGGCAGTGGACCTCTTGGCCGTCTTGGCGACAGCCTTTTTCTTGCTGGCGGACTTCTTCACCGCCGCCTTTTTCTTCGGCGCGGCCTTCTTGCTGGCCGCCTTCTTGCTGCTGGCCTTCCTGGCCGGCTTGGCAATCTTTCTGGTCGCCTTCTTTGCCACCTTGCTGGTGGCCTTCTTCACCGCTTTTTTCGCAGCGGCCTTCTTCTTTGGCGCGGCCTTCTTCGCCGCCGCTTTCTTCTTTGGTGCGGCTTTCTTCGCCGCAGCCTTCTTCTTCGGTGCGGCCTTCTTCGGTGCGGCCTTCTTCGGTGCGGCCTTCTTCGCCGCAGCCTTCTTCTTCGCCGCAGCCTTCTTCTTCGGCGCGGCTTTCTTCTTCGGTGCAGCCTTCTTCGCGGCCGCCTTCTTCTTCGGCGCAGCCTTCTTCGCCGCCGCCTTCTTTCTTGGCGGCGCCTTCTTCGCCGGTGCAGCAGCCGGCGCTACCTCGGGCAGAACCGGCAGCACGACGGCGGGTGCCTCGGCGGCTGGTGCTGCGTCGTTGCTTGCTTCAACTTCGTTGTCGATGGACATGACTGGTGTTCCCCTCCGATGAATGTCAGAACGTGCCGCGGCGCTCGGGGATGTGCGGACGATCAGAACTTGCCGTAGTACCCCTCTTTCAAGGCATCGAAAAGGTTGGCGGCGGAATGCATCTCGCCGTCGTATTCCACCTGTTCATTGCCTTTCAATTCGACAACACTACCGTCCTCCAGCTCGAAGCGGTAGAGGGTGTTTTCAAGGTCCGAGTCCTTGACCAGCACACCCTGGAAAGCCGCCGGGTTGAAGCGGAACGTGGTGCAGCCCTTCAGGCCCTGCTTGTAGGCGTAGAAGTAGATGTCCTTGAACTCTTCGTAGGGGTAGTCGGTGGGCACATTGGCGGTCTTGGAGATCGACGAATCGATCCACTTCTGCGAGGCAGCCTGGACGTCCACGTGCTGTTTCGGGCTGACCTCGTCGGCGGCCACGAAGTAATCCGGCAGCTTGTTGGCCACCTCGTCGGTGGACGCCTGGGCGTCGGCATTGATCAGGGCGCGGTAGGCCAGCAGTTCGAAGCTGAGCACCTCGACCTTTTCCTTGGATTTCTTGCCCTCGCGGATCACGTTGCGCGAGTAGCTGTGCGCAAAGCTGGGCTCGATCCCGTTGCTGGCGTTGTTGGCCAGGCTGAGCGAGATCGTGCCGGTCGGCGCGATCGAGGTGTGGTGGGTGAAGCGCGCACCGGTTTCGGCCAGTTGCTCGATCAGTTCCGGCGCCACCGTGGCGATGCGCTGCATGTAGCGACTGTATTTCGCATGCAGCACGCGACCGGGGATGGCATCGCCCACCTTGTAGCCGTCGGCCGCCATTTCCGGGCGCTTGCGCAGCATCTCGCCGGTAACGGTGAAGTCGCGCTTGAGGATCGGCGCGGCACCCTTCTCCCTGGCCAGATCCAGCGCCACTTCCCAGCCGGCCACCGCCATCTCGCGCGAGACTTCCTCGGTGAACGCAACGGCATCGTCATTGCCGTAGCGCATCTTGAGCATGGTCACGGTCGAACCCAGGCCGAGGAAACCCATGCCGTGGCGACGCTTGCCCATGATCTCCTGGCGCTGCTGCTCCAGCGGCAGGCCGTTGATCTCGACCACGTTGTCGAGCATGCGGGTGAACACCTTGACCACCTCGCGGTATTCCTCCCAGTCGAACCGCGCCTTGGGGCCGAACGCGTCGTGCACGAACTTGGTCAGGTTGACCGAACCAAGCAGGCACGAGCCGTAGGGGGGCAACGGCTGTTCGCCGCAAGGATTGGTCGCGCGAATATGTTCGCACCACCAGTTGTTGTTCATCTCGTTGACCTTGTCGATCAGGATGAACCCGGGCTCGGCGTAGTCATACGTCGAGACCATGATCATGTCCCACAGATGCCGGGCACGGATGTGGCTGTAGATCTTGCAGGCGACCAGGCCGTCCTCGCGGTCGATGTAGTTTTCGTGGACGGGCCATTCGCGCCACACCACCTGGGCCGGATCGGCAAGGTCGACTTCGTCCTTTTCCTTGACGTGCACCGGGAACACCAGCGGCCAGTCCTGGTCGTGCTCGACCGCCTGCATGAAACCGTCGGTGATCAGCAGGCTCAGGTTGAACTGGCGCAGACGGCCATCCTCGCGCTTGGCACGGATGAACTCCTTGGCGTCCGGATGGCTGATGTCGAACGTGCCCATCTGCGCGCCACGACGACCGCCAGCGGAGGACACGGTGAAGCACATCTTGTCGTAGATATCCATGAACGACAGCGGGCCGGAGGTGTACGCGCCGGCGCCGGAGACGTAGGCGTTGCGTGGACGCAAAGTGGAGAATTCGTAGCCGATGCCGCAACCGGCCTTCAACGTGAGGCCGGCCTCATGCACCTTCTGCAGGATGTCGTCCATCGAATCGTGGATGGTGCCGGAGACGGTGCAATTGATCGTGCTGGTGGCCGGCTTGTGCGCCAGCGCGCCGGCGTTGGAGGTGATCCGACCGGCCGGGATCGCACCGCGACGCAGCGCCCACAGAAAACGCTCGTACCAATGGCCGCGCAACTCCTCGGAGGTTTCCACCTCGGCCAGGGCACGCGCCACGCGCTGGTAGGTCTCATCGATGGTGCCATCGACCGGCTTGCCGCTCTTGGCCTTCAGGCGGTACTTCTTGTCCCAGATGTCGAGCGAGGCGGGTTGTAGCGGAATGTCCACGTTGGCATCACGACCGGTGGCTGGATAGGTGGCTGGCGCACGCGCTGTGCTCATCTTTTGACTGACCTCTCGGTGTGGCCTTGCGGCCCCCGTTGATTTTTATTGGAATACGACGATGTTGCTCGTGCTGCGGCGGTGGCGGTGAGAGTCGGCGGGGATGGCCTTGCAGCCTGTCTGCCACAGGATTCCCGACAACATGGACTCCCCCTCAAGAGTACCGCGATTGGCACCAGTACTAGTTTCTACAGTGGCGCGGAGACACAAGATGTTGTGGTCACCGCCGAAGAGCGAAGTTAACCCCGCCGCCCCGGGAAGTAAAGTCCCCATGGCAGCCATTCGGTCACATGGAACCCGCGTAGCGTCGCTTGGTCGAACGAGAGCTGCCGTCACCTTGCCAAGGAGAACCTCATGTTGCCTCGCCACTCCCGCCTGACCGGCCTGCTGGCGGTCGCCGTGCTTGCGTTCGGATGGCTGCCAGCCGGCGCCCACGCTGCCACCTTGCCGGCCGCGGTTGAGGGCCAGCCGATGCCGTCGCTGGCGCCGATGCTGACCCGGGTGACCCCGGCAGTGGTGAACATCGCCAGCACCACCCGGGCGCCGGTGCGCGATGCTTATTTCGACGACCCGATGGTGCGCCAGTTCTTCGGCCTGCCGGCGACGCCGCGCGAGCGGGTCGAGCAGAGCCTGGGCTCGGGCGTGATCGTGGACGCGGCGAAGGGCTACATCCTGACCAACAACCACGTGATCGCCGGCGCCGACGACATCAGCGTCACCCTGCAGGACGGGCGCACCTTCAAGGGCAAGCTGATCGGCACCGACCCGGCCACGGATGTGGCGGTGGTGCAGATCCGCGCCGACAAGCTGCACGCGCTGCCGATCGCCGACTCCGCCACTTTGCGCGTGGGCGACTATGTGGTGGCGGTGGGCGAGCCGTTCGGGCTGGGCCAGACGGTGACCGCCGGCATCGTTTCGGCGCTGGGGCGCTCGGGCCTGGGCGATTCGAGCTACCAGAATTTCATCCAGACCGATGCCTCGATCAACCCGGGCAATTCCGGCGGCCCGCTGGTCAACCTGCGCGGCGAACTGATCGGCATCAACACGATGATTTTTTCGCCGTCGGGCGGCAACGTCGGTATCGGCTTTGCGATCCCCAGCAACCTCACCCAAGAGGTGATGACGCAGTTGATCGCCCATGGCGAGGTGGCGCGCGGCACCCTGGGCCTGCAGGCGCAGGCGATCACCCCGCGCATCGCGCAGGCGCTGAAGCTGAAGGACAGCAAGGGCGTGGTGGTGACCGGGGTCAACGACGGCTCGGCCGCCGCCCGCGCCGGCCTGCAGCCGGGCGACGTGCTGACCTCGCTCAACGGCAAGCCGCTGCACAGCGTGCAACAGCTGCGCAACAGCGAAGGTCTGCTGCCGCTGGGCAGCAGCCTGCAACTGGGCATCACGCGTGACGGCCAGCCGCGCCAGATCCATGCCACGCTCAGCGCCGAGAAGCTGGCCAGCATCGACGGCGGCCAGCTCGACCCGCGCCTGGCCGGCGTGCGTTTCAGCGAACTGAGCCAGAGCCAGCGCGACCAGGGCTGGTACGGCGCGGCGGTCAGTGCAGTGCAACCGGGCAGTCGTGCGGCCCAGGCGGGATTGAGCCGGGGCGAGGTGGTGATCGGCGTCGGCAATCAGCGCATCACCAGCCTGCGCATGCTGCGCGGACTGGCGGGTGTGCACCTGCGCCAGCTGGTGCTGGTGGTGGCCGATGCCGACGGCAGTCATTACGTGCTGATCCAGTGACGGCCGTACGTGGCGGCGTCGCTGGCTGGAAAACCGGACGTGGATCGCGCCCCGGCCGTGTCGGGGCGCACAACCCGGGCCCGGGCATTGCGCAAATGCGCGAAAAGACTTGATGTTTCGGGTTCAGGCCGATGGAATACCCTAGGGAGCCTCCCCGGTCGCACTCTGGCCGGATCGTTGGCACCTGCCATGTCATGAGTTCAATTCACGCCGGGGTTCCGCATCATCATGTCTGTACGTTTCGCCCGTTTGCTTTCCGTCGCCCTGATTGGCGCCTGTTTCTCCACCGCCGCGCTGGCCTCCTCGCAGCAGGCTGCCAGCAAGTCGACGCACGGCGGCACCCTCGTCTGGCGCGGCGACGACGCCACCGCCAATGCGGTGATGAGCGAAGTGGCCAAGGCCTGGACCACGAGCGGCCACGGCCGCGTCGAGCTGCAGCCGTTCAACACCGCCTCCGGCATCGACGCGGTGAGCAACGGCACGGCCGACCTGGCCGGCAGCGCGCGCCCTTCCGATGGCAGTCCGCAGAATGCCCGGCTCACGTTCACCCCGGTGGCCTGGAACGGCCTGGTGATCATCACCCAGACGTCCAACCCGATCCGCAGCCTCACGCTGAAGCAGGTGCACGACATCTACTACGGCAAGATCCACAACTGGAGCGAAGTCGGCGGTGGCAATGCACCGATCGACGTGTACGCCGTGGCCAGCCCCGGCGATGGCGTGGAATACAGCTTGCGCAGCCTGTTGTTTGGCCGCGGCAACCAGCCGGTCGCCGCGCCGCGGTTGTACGTCAACACGCGCAAGCTGGAGGAAGGCGTCGCGCTGAACCCGAACGGCCTGGGCGTGGCCATGCTGGCCGGCATCAGCGGCAACGCCAAGATCAAGGCGATTCCGATCAACGGCCACGCCGCCACCCCGGCCAACATCGCCAACGGCAGCTACCCGTTGTTCATTCCGCTGTACCTGGTGACCAACCCGAGCAGCGCCAAGGCGACCGAGGCACAGGCCTTCGTCGACTTCCTGCAGACCGAGCCGGCCAAGGCCGCGTTGCGCCGGCATGAAGTGCTGCCCTACCAGGACGGCATGCAACTGGCCGCCATGGATGCCTCGCGCCGCAGCACCATCCTCGCCGAGGTCGGTGCGCGCGCCAGCCATGGCAGCAGCACGCCGATTTCGGCGCCGGGTGCAACCTACGCCGCCGGTGCCGCCATGGCGCCCACCTCGCCGCGCACGATGGAGGCCAAAGCAGCGCTGGAGAAGCGGCGCGTCCAGGAACAAGACGAAACGCGCCTGAGCAAGGTGCAAGGCAGCGTGAGCAACGTCGCGGTCACCGGCGTGATGCACGCGAAAGGTAGCGCCACCACGGTCAACCAGACCGCCGGCAAGAGTTTCGGACACGTCACCGCCAGCGCCAGCCAGGCGCCGACCTTGTACAAGGTAGCGCGCGGAGACACCCTGTCCTCGATCGCGCGGGAGCACGCAGTCGACACCGCTCAACTGCGGACATGGAACCAGCTGAAAAGCGACAAGCTGCGGTTGGGCCAGGTATTGCGCGTCAGCAACCAGTAGGCGGGCCGGAAGCGGTGCCGATCCGCGCGCTCACGCTGGACCTGGACGACACGCTGTGGCCGGTGCTGCCGGCGCTGGAACGCGCCGACCAGGCAGTCGATGCCTGGTTGCAACAACACCATCCCGACGTAGCGCGCGCGTGGCCGATCACGGCGATGCGCGAGCTGCGCGCCCGCGTCGCCGCCGAGCGACTCGACCTGGCGCATGACTTCACCACCCAACGCCAGCTCACCCTGCGCCACGTATTCGCCGCCAGCGGCATTGCCGAGGCGCCGATCGACACGCTGTGGGAAATCTACTTCGCCGCGCGCAACCAGGTGGAGCTGTTTCCGGACAGCCTGCCGGCGCTGGAGCGGATCGCCGCGCACTGGCCGCTGGCCAGCCTGACCAACGGCAACGCCGACCTCGCCCGGGTCGGCATCGAACGCCACTTCGCCTACCATGTGTGCGCCCGCGATCACGGCACCGCCAAACCCGACCCGGGTATTTTCCTGGCTGCTGCCGACCTGCTCGGGGTGGCTCCGGCGCAGGTGCTGCATGTCGGCGACGATCCGCAGATGGACATGGTCGGCGCGCGCGAAGCCGGCCTGCGCACCGCCTGGATCAACCGCGAATGCCGACCCTGGCCGGTCGATCTGGGATCACCGCCGGAACTGGACCTGCCCGACATGGCCGCACTGGCCGACTGGCTGGACACGCACGCTGCCGAGCCCTGAACCGGGCCGATGATTGTTCTTGCGAGCCCGCTCGCTCATCATGGACGGCTACTACCGGAGGATTCCGCATGTCCGCCCTGATTGAAAGCCGGTCTGGCCAGCGCCATGGCATTGCCATCGAGACCACCGACCCCGCGCACCTCGCCGCGAGTCGACGACGACTCACCGCGGCGCAGCGCCGCTGGCTCGGCGAGAGCGGATTCGTGGCCGCGCCGGGTTCGTTCGCGCTGCTGCCGGACAGCGCCGGCAAACTGGTACGCGTGCTGGTCGGGGTCGATCCGGACGACGCGCTGAGCGCCCTGGCCGGCCTGCCGTGCAGCTTGCCCGAGGCGGATTACCAGCTCGCCAGCGAAGGCGTGCTGGGCGCAGATCCATCGCTGGCGCTATTGGGCTGGGCCCTGGGCGCCTATCAATTTACCCGCTACCGGCAGTCGAAGCGGGCGCCGGCCAGGTTGATCGTGGCGGCCGACGAGCTGGCCCAGGTGGCGCCGCTGGTCGAAGCGACCGAGCGGGTGCGCGACCTGGTCAACACCCCGACCGAGGACATGGGCCCGGAACAGCTCGGCGCGGTAATCAAGGCACTGGGCAAGACGCACAAGGCCAGGGTGCGCGACTGGGTCGGCGACGAGCTGCTCAAGGCCAACTTCCCGACCATCCACGCAGTCGGTCGCGCCAGCCATCGCGCGCCTCGGCTGATCGAACTGAGCTGGGGCAAAAGCACCGATCCAAAACTGGTCGTCGTCGGCAAGGGCGTGTGCTTCGACAGCGGCGGCCTGGACCTCAAGGGCAGCGACGGCATGCGCTGGATGAAGAAGGACATGGGCGGCGCGGCGCACGCGATCGCGCTGGCCGGACTGATCATGCAGGCAAAGCTGCCAGTGCGGCTCACCTTGCTGGTGCCGGCGGTGGAGAATTCAGTGGCCGGCAACGCGATGCGTCCCGGCGAGGTGATCACCACCCGCGCCGGCCACACCGTCGAAGTGCACAACACCGACGCGGAAGGCCGGTTGATCCTGTGCGACACGCTGGCCTACGCCGCCGAGCAGAAGCCGGGCCTGATCGTGGATTTCGCCACCCTCACCGGCGCCGCGCGGGTGGCGCTGGGGCCGGATCTGCCGGCCCTGTTCGCCAACGACGATGCGCTGGCCGCGGCGGCGTTGCAGGCCGGCACCGCGATCGCCGACCCGCTGTGGCGGCTGCCGCTGTGGCGGCCGTACCGCAAGCTGCTCGACTCGTACCTGGCGGACTTCGCCAACGCCGGCTCCTCGCGCCACGCCGGCGCGATCACCGCCGCGCTGTACCTGGAACGCTTCGTGCCTGACGGCACGCCGTGGCTGCACCTGGACACCTACGCCTGGAACGACACCGACCGCCCCGGCCGCCCGCGCGGCGGTGAAGCGATGGGCCTGCGCGCGATATTCGCGCTGCTGCAGCGCCGCTGCGGCGGCTGAGCCATTCGCAGAGCGTTGCGCGACCGGCCCGGCGAGGCGATGGTCCGGGCAAGGATACGCGTGGCAAAACCCTGTTCTTTTCCGCGGCCACGTGTGATGCTTTGCACCGATCCGTCCGTGCTCGCCGGCAGCCTCGCTCCGCCAAGATGGCAGGCGCGGCTATCGCGGACGCAGGCGAATCGAGGGGCCTGCTCTGGCAGGCCGTCACGGAAGTCGGTTCCTGGCGACAGGCGTGTCTCTCGGGGGAGGCCGCGCTGGCAAGCTCGTTTGACTGCTGCTGCTCGTACAGCACCGTCGCCTGAAGTTCCGACGCCATCTACCTTCGGGGAGAACTTCATGCATCTCGTCATACCTCGCAATCGCCTCGCCCTAGCCCTGTCCAGTGCCCTCGCCATCACTCTCTCGCTGGGCGCCACCACAGCACAGGCACAAGATCAAACCGGCAACACCGACCAAGCCAGCGCAAAGACCACGACCAACCTGCAAGCAGTCGAAGTCACTGGCTCGCGCATCAAGGGCGCGGACATGGCCACCCAGGTACCGGTGATCACGATCACCGCGCAGGATATCGCCAACACCGGCCTGACCAGCATCGGCGACATCCTGCAGCAACTCAGCTCGTCCGGCTCGGCACTCAATACCAAGTTCAACTCCGCGGGCAATTTCGGCTTCCCGCCGGACGGCAGCGGCGTCGGTTCGGGCTCGGCCACGCTGGACCTGCGCAACCTGGGCGCCAAGCGCGTGCTGGTCCTGGTCGACGGCATGCGTTGGGTGAATGAAAGTTCGGCCTCGGGCGTATCGGCCGCGGTGGATTTGAACACGATTCCTGCCAGCATCATCGACCGCATCGAGATCCTGCAGGATGGCGCCTCGTCGCTGTACGGCTCCGACGCGATCGCCGGCGTGGTCAACATCATCACCAAGCGCTCGCAGGAAGGTGCTGCGGCGAATTTCTACTATGGCAATTACGCCAACCTGACCGGCGGCAACACCAAGAACGCCGACATCTCGCTGGGCGGCAAGGGTGATCGCTACGAGTTTTTCGTCGACGTCAGCCATATCGAGCAGGACTCGATCAGCGCCAGCGCCTGGGGTCAGGCCGGCAATGAATGCGTGCCCGGCACCGGATTCGACAACTGCAGCTCCGGCACGCCGACCGGACGCTTCATCTTCACCGATCCAAACACCAACGTCACCCAGGACATCACGCCCAACGGCAGCTTCAGCGGCAAGCCGGCGTACCCTGGCGACTACCATGACTTCAGCGGCGCCGACCGCTTCAACTTCGCGCCGTTCAACATGCTGCTGACGCCGAGCAAGCGCAGCGCCATCTTTGCGCACACGCGTTACAACATCACCGACAACATCACCTGGTACATGCGCGGCATCTACAACACCCGCAAGTCGGTCAACCAGGCGGCGCCGGAACCGATCTTCCTCGGCCCGGGCGCCGGTACCGGCGGCCTGGCCGACAGCGTCGGCGTGGATGCCACCAATCCGTACAACCCGTTCGGGTTCAACCTCAACGCTGATCCGGCCAGCGGCAACCTGATCCTGATCGGTCGACGCCCGATCGAGGGCGGACCACGTATCTACACCCAGGATGTCGACACCAGCTACGTGGCCACCGGGCTGCAGGGCACCTTCAGCATGGGCGAACGTGACTTCTACTGGGATGCAAACCTGGCCAATGGCGTGAACAAGGCCACCCAGAGCGTGCACGGCACCTACAACATCGCGCATATCCAGCGGGCGCTCGGCCCGCTCGCCGGCTGCACCGGCAGTTGCGTACCGCTGAACATCTTCAGCGGGCCGGGCGGCATCACTCCGGAGATGCTGCAGTACATCCAATACATCGAGCACGACCGCAGCGAGAGCAAGATCAACATCGCCTCGGCGAACCTTTCCGGCGGTTTGTTCGATCTGCCAGGTGGTGTGTTCAACTTCGCTGCAGGCTTCGAACACCGCAGCCTTCGCGGCTCCTACGAGCCTGATGCGGTGGTGGTCGCTGGCGAGTCCAACGGCGTGCCGTCATTGCCGACTTCGGGCAGCTACTCGATTGACGAGTACTACCTGGAGTTGAATGCGCCACTGCTGAAGGACCTGCCGGGCATCAAGGCGTTGGATCTGTCCGGCGCCACGCGTTTCTCGGATTACTCCACGTTCGGCACCACCACCAACAGCAAGCTCGGCCTGCGCTGGCAGATTTTCGACGACCTCACTTTGCGCAGCACCGTGGCGCAGGGTTTTCGCGCACCATCCATCGGCGAGTTGTTTGGCTCCCCCGCCCGCTTCGACGCCACCTTGCAGGATCCCTGCTCGGCGCCGATCGGCGACCCGCAAACGGCCAGCAACTGCGCCGCGCTGGGCGTCCCGGTCGGCTATGCGCAACCCAACCCGCAGATCTCGGTGCGTACCGGCGGCAACCGCGCGCTGCAACCGGAGACCGCGCGTAGCGTGACGGCAGGCGCCGTGTACAGCCCGAGCTGGGCCAGCAATACCGCGTGGGCAAGCCGCCTCGATTTCACCACCGGTTACTACCGGATCAAGATCGACAACGCGATCCAGGCGCTGGATGCGCAGACCAAGCTGAACCGCTGCATCGCCAGCGCCAACGCCGGGTCATTCTTCTGCGACGGCATCCAACGCAATGCCACTGGCAACATCGACGGTTTCAACGCCACCTTGCAGAACCTCGGCACGGTCGAGACCAGCGGTTGGGACTTCGGGGTGAACTGGCGTGGGCCAAATTCCGCCATCGGCGCATTCCGGGTGAACTGGCAGAGCACTTACGTTGACAAGTATGAGGCCAGCAACAAGGCGGGCAGCTTCGAACCGCGCAGCGTCGGCCTGGAGTTGAACAACAGCGCGATACCGCGACTCACCTCGAACCTGGCCCTGGGCTGGTCGTACGAGGCCTGGAACGTCGACTACACGTTCCGCTACCTCAGCAGCCTCAAGGAGGACTGCGCGGCAGCAGCGGGTTACGCTATCTGCAACCATCCCGATGAGACCACCCCGACCCGGCCCGATGGAACGCACTACATGGGCTCCACGGTCTACCAGGACATCCGCGGCAACTGGAAGCTGCCGATCAGCCTGGACTTGACCCTGACCGCGGGCATCAACAACCTGTGGAACAAGCAGCCGCCGATCTGCGTGTCGTGCTCGCTGAACGGTTACGACGCGTCGACCTACGACACGCCCAGCCGCTTCATGTACGTCCAGGCCAGCGTGAAGTTCTGAGGCCTGGCCACGCGCCACCGCCCGGTGGCGCGTGGCCCTCAGCCTTCGCAGGATACAAAAAAGCAGCGCCACGGCGCTGCTTTTTTGTATGGAAAACCCCGCAACAGGCGCCGCGACCAGGCGCGCAACGGCCGCGAACAAGCAACCCGGCGGACGCGCCAACTATCCGGCCACTGTCGCAGGAAGCGCTTCAACAACCGGCCAAGGAAGACCGGATCAGTGCTCGACGGCCGGCTCGACTGCCGCCCGCTTGCTTTCAACCGGCACCTCGGTGCTGGCCAAGGCGCTGAATTTTCCGCCATAGGGCAGCACTTCGCTGGACAGCTTGGGGTCGGCCTTGATCATGCCGACCGCGTCGAACAGGATGTGCGCGGTTTCGTTGAGCTCCACGTCTTTCGCCTTCTTGGCGTCCTTCTCTTCCTTCAGCTCGCTCTTGATACTGCGCTCGTTCGCGTTGAGGCCATCATCAAGCGTGCTGGCCGCGTCGACCGCCATGGCATCGCTGCCGTCGATGGCCACATGCCTGGCGCGGAAGTCGGCCTGGATCTTCTCCTGTTCTTTGCGCTCGGTCTCGCGGGTGGCCAGATTCAACGAGATCGAGGTCGTGTTGCGCATCTTCTTGAACTGCGCGAGCTCGTCGAGCATCAACTTCCAGGCCGGCGACTGCGCCGCGCGTTCGGTGTGCCGTTTCAACAACTGCGGCAGGTAGGCACTGAGGTTCGCCACCGGCTGGTAGTTGGCCGGCGGGATCTGCGTCCACGGCAGCGCATTGTCGTAGGTCGATTCACCGAAATCCTTCTCGTCGCCGTTCCTCGGAAATTCGATATCCGGCGTCACGCCCTTGAGCTGGGTGGAGCCGCCGTTGATGCGGAAGAATTCCTGGATGGTCATCTTCAGCTCGCCGAGCTGGGGCTTCTCGTTGCCGCTGGGGGCGAACTTGTCGAGATCGACCAGGGTCTGCACGGTGCCCTTGCCGAAGGTCGGCTCGCCGACGATCAGGCCGCGATGGTAGTCCTGGATCGCCGCGGAGAAAATCTCCGACGCCGATGCCGTACCGCGATTGACCAGCACCGCCAACGGGCCGCTCCAGGCCATGCCCGGTTCGTCGTCGCCCTGCACCTGGACCTCGCCATGCGAGCCGCGCACCTGCACCACCGGGCCCTTGTCGATGAACAGGCCGGTCATCGAGTCGGCCTCGCTCAGCGCACCACCGCCATTGTTGCGAAGGTCCACCACGATGCCCTGCACACCTTCCTGCTTCAACTCGCCGACCAGCTTGGCGACGTCGCGGGTGGTGCTGCGGTAGTCCTTGTCGCCGGCGCTGCGGGCGCCGAAATCAGAGTAGAACGAGGGCAGATCGATCACGCCAATCTTGCGGGTGACGCCGCCGTCCTTGATGTCGATGACCTTCTTGCTGGCCGCGGCATCCTCAAGGTTGATCTTGTCGCGGATCAGGGTGACCAGCTCGTGCTTGCCATCCGGGCCGACGTCGGCGGGCAGCGTCTCCAGCCGAACCACGGTGCCCTTCTTGCCGCGGATCAGCGCGGTCACATCATCGATGCGCCAGCCGACCACATCGACCATCGGACCCTTGTCGCCCTGGCCTACCGCCACGATGCGGTCGCCGGGCTTGAACTTGCTCGACTTCATCGCCGGGCCGCCGGGAATCAGCTTGACGATCATGGTGTAGTCGTCGCGCGACTGCAGTTGCGCACCGATGCCCTGCAGCGACAGGCTCATCGCGATGTCGAAGTTCTTCGCCGCCTCGGGGCCGAGATAGTCGGTATGCGGGTCGGTGGATTCGGCGTAGGCGTTCATGAAGCTCTGGAACGCGTCGGCACTGTTGAGCTGCCTGATCCGGTCGATGTAACCGCTGTAGCGCTTGTCCAGCGTCTTGCGGATATCGGCATCGTCCTTGCCGGCAAGCTTCAGGCGCAGCCAGTCGTTCTTGGTGCGCTTGCGCCACAAGTCTTCCGCCGCGGCCTGGTCCTTCGGCCAGGCGGCATCCTTGCGATCCACATCGTAGCTTTCGTCGCGGGTCAGGTCGAAACCGTCCTTCAACAGGCCGCGGGCATAGGTCATGCGCTGGACCGCGCGCTGCACGTAAAGGTTGAAGATCGAGAACGGCGCGGACAGGTCGCTGTTCCAGATCGCGTCGTCGAGCCGGGTCTTCATTGGCGCGAATTTGTCCATGTCCTGCTGGGTGAAGAACACCTTGTCGCTGTCCAGCATCTTGAACCACGCCTTGTAGACGCGCGCCGACATTGCGTCGTCGAGCGGCTGCGCGTCGTAGTGGAAGCGGGTCAGGAAGCGCGCGGACAACTGCGCGGCCTGCGCCTGCTCAGGCGTGGGCTGGAGCGGCCAGGTGGCCGCCTTGCGCGGTTTGGGGCCGGCGCCGAGATCGGCGGCCGACTGCGCGAACACGCAGCTGGCGGAGAGGGCAAACAGCAGGACCAGCGCGGAACGAAATTTCATGGATGCTCTCAGACTGACTCGGTGACGCCGGCTGCATGGGCTTGCAGGTCGGCATGATAGGACGATCGCACCAGCGGGCCGGAGGCGACGTGATGGAAACCCATCGCCTCCCCGGCGACGCGCAGCGCATCGAATTCTGCGGGAGTCCAGTAGCGCAGCACCGGGTGATGGTGCGGCGTGGGCTGCAGGTACTGGCCGATGGTGATCATCTCCACGTCATGGGCGCGTAAATCATGCAGCGTCTGCAGTACCTGTTCATGCGTCTCGCCCAGGCCGAGCATGATGCCAGACTTGGTCGGCACCTCCGGATGTTGCGCCTTGAAACGCTTGAGCAGGTCCAACGACCACTGATAGTCCGCGCCCGGGCGGACCTCGCGATACAGGTGCGGCACGGTTTCCAGATTGTGGTTGAACACGTCCGGCGGGAATGCCTTGAGCACTTCCAGCGCGCGTTCCATGCGACCTTTGCCGCGGAAGTCGGGGGTGAGGATCTCGATGCGGATGTTCGGACTGGCGTGGCGCACAGCGCGGATGCAACTGGCGAAATGGGCGGCGCCGCCGTCGCGCAAGTCGTCGCGGTCGACCGAGGTGATCACCACGTACTTCAGACGCATGTCGGCGATCGTCTGTGCCAGCCGCGCCGGCTCCAGTTCGTCCGGCGGCTGCGGCCGGCCATGCGCCACGTCGCAGAACGAACAGCGACGGGTGCACACCTCACCGAGGATCATGAAGGTGGCCGTGCCGTGGCTGAAGCACTCGTGGATGTTCGGGCAGGAGGCTTCCTCGCACACGGTGACCAACGAATTCTCACGCAGGCGCGCTTTCAACTGCTGCACCGCATTGCCTGGTGGCAGCCGCACGCGGATCCAGCTCGGCTTGCGCAAGGTCGGCACGCTGGTGTCGAAGCCAGCGCGGTTCAGCGCGATCTTGTCGTTGCCAAGCTGCTTTTCGGCGGCCGGCGCAGCGGCCACGACACGGATCGGAATGGCCTTGGAGGAGGCGGTGCTTGTTTCGCTCATGTAGTCAGCTCAGACCGCCGCACGCGCGGGGAGTTCAGGAATCAGGGCAGCGGCCGGTTCGGCGGCGAAGCCGAACTGCCGGCAGAACGCGCCGATCAGCACCTCTTCGACGTCCGCCAGCCGCGACGGACCGCCCAAGTCTAGCAGTTGCGTGACCGCCAAACCCTTGTAACCGCAAGGGTTGATGCGCTGAAACGGTTCCAGATCCATGGCCACGTTGAAGGCCAACCCGTGGAAACTGCAACCGCGCCGCACGCGCAGGCCCAGCGCCGCGATCTTGGCCGCGCCCACGTAGACGCCAGGCGCGCCCGCGTGCCGGACTGCGGTCACGTTCCAGTGCGCCAGCGTATCGATCAGCGACTGCTCGATGCGGCGCACCAGCTCACGCACGCCCACGCCCGCCCGGCGCAGGTCGATCAGCGGGTAGCCGACAATCTGGCCGGGGCCGTGATAAGTCACCTGGCCACCGCGATCGACTGGCAGCACCGGAATGTCGCCCGGCGCCAGCACGTGCTCCATCTTGCCGGCCTGGCCGAGAGTGAACACCGGATCATGCTCCAGCAACCACAGTTCGTCGGGCGTGTCGGCGGTACGGTGATCGGTGAACGCGCTCATCGCCTGCCAGGTCGCCACGTAAGGCTGGCGGCCGAGGCGGCGGACTTTCAATGACCGTGATTGGGGATTGGGGGTTGGGGATTCGTGGTTCACGTCATTGTGGCCTTGCGGCACTCTCTGCAGTACTCGCTGGGAATTGGCGGTCAAGCGCAGGCCTCGCTTTGGCGAATCCCGAATCCCCAATCCCGAATCACGAAACATCTCAAAGCGTATACCGAATATCGGGACTCTCGCGCAGAACGCGATGCGCCACGTCGTACTGCTCCCGGTTCTCGCAGCGAAAGCTCACCGTGACCGAGACGAACTTGCCGGCGCTGGAATGCCGGTGCCGCACCGTCTCGTGCAGTACGTGCAGGCCGGCGCTTTCGAGCAAGCGGGGCACCTGGCCCGGCAAGTCCGCGCTGGCGTCGCCGACCGCCGTGATCTCGAACTCACCGGGAAACTGAAAGCCCTTGCCCTCGCGCTTCGCCTGGTCGAAGTCGATCGGCTGCATCACTTGCCACCGGCGGCCTGTTCGGTGTTGCCCTTGTCGTGGTGGAACCACAGCAGGATGCTGTCCCATAGGCGCGAGAAGAAGCCGCCCTGCGGCGCGTCGTCCAGGGCGATCAGCGGCACCGTCTGCACCGGCTTGCCGTCCAGCGCGATACGCAGGCTGCCGATCTGCTGGCCCTTCTTGAACGGGGCGATCAGGGTGGCCGGGATGTCCATGGTGGCCTTGAGCTTGTCGTACTCGCCGGTCTTGACCGTGACCAGCACGTCACTCGCCACGCCAATCGGCAGCTTGTTCGCCGCGCCCTTCCACAACCGCGGCGTTGCCAGCGGCTTGCTGGCGTCATACAGCTTGTGGGTCTCGTAGAAACGGAAGCCATAATTCAGCAGGGCCATCGCGGAGTCGGCGCGCGCCTTGTTCGAGCTGGCGCCCATCACCACGGCGATCATGCGCTGGTCGCCACGCTTGGCCGAGGCATCCAGACAATAACCAGCATCGGCGGTATGCCCGGTCTTGATGCCGTCCACCGCGGGATCGCGCCACAGCAGCTCATTGCGGTTCTGCTGCTTGATACCGTTCCACTCGTATTCCTTGATCGCCGAGATCGCGTAGTCCTCGGGGAAATTGTGGATCAGCGCGCGCGACACGATCGCGATGTCGCGTGCACTGCTGTAGTGGTCGGTCACCGGGTAGCCCGAGGCGTTGACGAAATGCGTGTTGGCCATGCCGAGTTGCTTGGCATACGCATTCATCAGGTTGGCGAACGCATCCTCCGATCCGGCGGTGTGCTCGGCCAGCGCAATCGCCGCGTCGTTGCCGGACTGCACGATCATGCCCTTGAGCAGGTCCATCAGCGGCACCTGGCTGCCCAGCTTGAGGAAACTGGTGGAGCCGTCCGTGCCGGCGCCACCGCCACGCCAGGCGTTCTCGCTGATGGTCACCATGTCACCGGCGTGGATGCGTCCGTTGGCGATCTCGGCGGACACGACGTAGTCGGTAATGACCTTGGTCAGCGAGGCCGGTGCGCGGCGCGCGTCGGGCTCCTTCGAGGCGAGGATCTGGCCAGTGGCGTAATCCATCAGCACCCAGCTCGCGCCATCAACCTCCGGCGGCGGCGGTACCGGCGCGGCCGGCACCACCGGGCGCGGCACCGGTGACGGATGGGGCGGCGGCGTCTGGGCAACGGCGACACCGGCAAGCACGACAGCGGCGGCAACAAACGGCATCAGAGTGCGTCGAAGGAAATTCATCGTATTTTCAAGTCCGGTTTCTGGAGGTCGGCGTTGCGGGCGCCGGGATGACGAAGAAGCACACGCAAATCCTGTCTAGTCTACTGCGACCTGGGGTTGCGGCAGGCCCATGTTTTCAATCCGGCGGGTGACCTCATCGGCACGCTCCACGCTGGCCAGCGGACCGACCCGCACGCGGCGCAACTGGCGTCCGTTGACCATGCTGTCGACCACTTGCACCGTGCCGAGGTTGGCCTCGCGCAGGCGCTGCGCCAGCCGGTTCGCATTGGCCGCGTCGACGAACGCGCCCACTTGCAGGTAGATCCCCGGATGTCCGCTTGTGACCACGGTCGGCGGCGGCAGTTCCTTCCCGGGATGGACCGGATCGATGCCACGCACCGCGACCAGACCAGTGCCCTTGGGCCAGATGCCGATCTTCACGGCCGCCGCATAGGACAGGTCGATCAACCGATTGTCGTGGAACGGGCCACGATCGTTGACCCGCACGATCACGCTCTTGCCGGTCTGCAGATTGGTTACGCGCGCATAGCTTGGCAGCGGCAGCGTGGTGCTGGCCGCGGTGAATGCGTACATGTCGTAGGTTTCGAGACTGGAGGTCTTGTAGCCGTGGAACTTGTTGCCATAGAACGAGGCGATGCCGCGCTCGTCGTAGCCACGCGCCGTCGGCAGCACGCGATAAGTCTGCCCGCTCACAGAGTATGGCGACTTGTTGCCGTACAGCGAGCGCGGCTCCAGCTTCGGCACCGGTTCGGGCAGATTGCTGACATCGATCGGTGGCGGCACGCTGTCGCGGCCCTGGCGATAACGGCTGGACTGCGGCCGGCTGAGATCGTCGTGAATGCCACGATCACCAGCGGCAGGCGCGGTGCCCGTCACCCCGCCACGAGCGCCGGCCGTGCCAGCCGAGGATCGACTGCGGTTGCCGCTGCATGCGACCAGCAGCATGCTCGCCAGCATCAACCCGGCGATGCCGGCCGCTCTCATCGCGCTGCGTCTGCCTGGGCCACGCCACTGGCAATCGCCTGGGCCAACTGGTCGACCGCCATGGCATACATCGGGCTGCGGTTGTAACGGGTGATCACGTAGAAATTCTGGAAGGTGAACCAGTATTCCGGTCCGTCCGCGCCGTCAAATTCCTGCAGGCTGGCCAGCGTGCCTGGATCCAGCCGCTGCAACGGCGCGTAGCCCCAGGCCTCGAATTGCTCCATGGGCCACTTCGGCGTGGCGTCCTTCACGCTGACGGGTTGCGCCTTCGCATCCGGTTGCGCGCGCGCCGCTACCGGCGCGCCAGCCTGCCACCCGTGCGCGTGGAGATAATTGGCGACGCTGGCCACGATGTCGTCAGCCGAATCATGCAGGTCGATGCGGCCGTCGTGATCTTCGTCGACCGCGAAATCGCGAATACTCGAAGGCATGAACTGGCCCCAGCCCTGGGCGCCCGCATAGGAACCGACCAGCGAACCGACGGGGCCTGCCAGCTTGCTGTCGGGCAGCTCCAGCAGCACCTTCAATTGCTCGCGGAAGAACTTCGCGCGGGGCGGGTAGTAGAACGCCAGCGTCACCAGCGCATCGAGCACCTTGTAGCGGCCGACGATACGGCCGTAATTCGTCTCCACACCGATGATCGACACAAGATACTGCGGCGGCACGCCATACTCGCCGGCCACCCGCTCAAGCAACGCGCGGTGCGCCTGATAGAACGCGATGCCACCGTCGATGCGCGCACGGGTCATGAAGATCGGCCGGTAATCCTTCCACGGCTTGCCCTCGGCCGGGCGGCTGATCGCATCGAGGATGCTCTGCTGCTTGGTCGCACCATCCAGCAGCGTGTTCAGCGCCTGCGGATGCTTGCCCGTATCGCGGGCCACCTCGCGCACCAGCTCTGCCTGGCCGGGATGGCTCGCCGCCAGCGCGACGCTCGCCCCCCCGACCCACAGCAGCAACAGCATGACCACGTAGCGGTACGGATGGGACGGGAAATACTGGGTCATGCGGGGCCTTCGTTGGCGGGAGAACTTGAGGTCGTCGAGAGACTACCATGCAGACTTGAGCAACTTCGGGCCATCCGCTGACGCGGTGATGACCGGATTCAGATATACGTCTTGCGGTTGGCGTGGATCGACATCAGCACGCCGAAGGCGGTCAGCAATGACACCGCCGAAGTACCGCCATAACTGATCATCGGCATCGGCACCCCGACCACCGGCAGCATGCCGGCCACCATGCCGCCGTTGACGAACACGTAGACGAAGAAGCTCATGCCGATCGCGCCGGCGAGCAGGCGCGAATAGGTGTCGCGCGCTTCCATCGCGATCCACAGGCTGCGGCCAATGATGAACGCATACAGCGCAATCAGGGCGCACACGCCGATCAGGCCGAACTCTTCGGAAAACACCGCAAAGATGAAATCGGTGGTGTGCTCGGGCAGGAAATCCAGCCGTGACTGCGTGCTGTGCAGCCAGCCCTTGCCGAAGATGCCACCGGAGCCCACGGCGATTTGCGACTGGATGATGTGCCAGCCGTTGCCGAGCGGATCTGACTCCGGATTGAGCAGGGTCAGCACGCGATCGCGCTGGTACTGATGCAGAAACTGCCAACCTATCGGAACCATCCCCACGACTGCGCCGACGAGCAGGCCGATGCGCCACCACGCCATGCCGGACAGGAACAACGCGAACGCGCCGGCCGCCGCCACCAGCACTGCCGTGCCCAGGTCCGGCTGCTCGGCAATCAATCCGACGGGAATCGCAATCAGCAGCCCGACCATCGCGATGTCCCGCCAACGCGGCGGCAACTGGCGCGGGTGCAGGTACCAGGCCACCATCATCGGCGTGGTCAGCTTGAGCAGTTCGGACGGCTGGAAGCGCATCACGCCCAGATCCAGCCAGCGCATCGAGCCACGCCCCTCACCCAGGATTGCGACCACCACCAGCAAGGCGGTGCTGCCCACGTATAGCCAGGGTGTCCAGCTGCGCAGCACCGACGGCGGAATACGCGATGCCAGCAGCAGCAAGGCACCGCCCAGCACGAAGCGGGCAGCCTGCCCGCCGACCAGGGCAAAGCTTTGATCCCCGGCGCTGTAAAGCGTGGCCAGGCCGATCAGCCCGAGCAGGAACAGACCGGCCGCCAGCGGCAGGTCGATCCGCGGCCGGGTCAGGATCCGGCGCGCGAAGCGGCGCATGCGCGTATACAGTTCCTGGATCACGGATGCGCTCCGTCGGCGGCGGACACAGGCGGATTCCCGACCTCGGGCCTGGCCACGGCATCCGGTGGGGCCGCGGCGGCGGCGGACGGCACACTCGCCGGCGCGGCGGTCGGCAGCCGCGCACTGCCCGGAATCACGCCATCATGGGTAGCCAGCCAGACGTCGAGAATCTTGCGCGCGATGGGTCCGGCCGAGGACGAACCCCATGCTCCCGCCTCCAGCAACACCACGACCGCGATTTGTGGATTCTCTGCTGGCGCATAAACCTCGAACCAGGCGCGATTGCGACTGGCCAGATACGCGAGGTTGCTGCGATCGTCAAACGCGTTGGTGGTGCGCGAGTAACGTTCGGCCGTACCGCTCTTGCCCGCCAAACGGTAGGGAAAGCCTGTCGCCAACGATCGTCCGGTACCGCGCTGGCCATACATTACCTGCTCCATGCCCAGGTTGACGGCATCCCAATCCGCTGGTTTGCGAATCACTGATGGTCCGCTGGGGGGATTGGCCAGCGGCTGGCGTTCGGCATTGACGCCGTTCTGCGTCGCCATCACCAAGCGCGGTGCGTAAGGGATCCCGTGTCCGGCAAAAGTGGCCAGCGCATGGGCGAGCTGCAGCGGCGTCACCGCCCAGAATCCCTGGCCGATGCCGGCGATCACGGTCTCGCCGGGATACCAGGGCTCCTTCATGTTCGCCGCCTTCCATTCGCGCGAGGGCAGAACGCCGGACGATTCACCGATCAAGTCAATCCCGGTGGGTTGGCCGAAGCCGAATTTGGCCATGTACTTGCTGAACCGGTCGATGCCCATGTCCAGGGCCAGCTTGTAGAAGTAGGTATTTACCGACTGCTCGATCGCGTCGACCAAGTCCACCCGACCCACGCCGCCACGCTGGTCGTCGCGATAGCCGCGAGTCTGCCCGGGAATGTAGAAGATGCCGGTGGAAAGGACGGTGTCCTGTGGCGTGCGCATGCCGGTTTCCAACCCGGCCAGACCGACCAGCGGCTTGATCGTGGAACCCGGCGGATACACCCCGCGCAAGGCACGGTTGTACAGCGGCGTGTCCGGATTGCCGGTCAGCGCCGCGTAATCGGCCCGGCTGATACCGTTGACGAACAGGTTCGGGTTGAAGGTGGGGACGCTGACCATCGCCAGCACCTGGCCATTGCGCGGATCGATCGCCACGGCCGCGCCGGGGCGGCCGTCAAACGCAGCCTCGGCTACCTTCTGGATACGCACATCGATGCTCAGGTACAGGTTCTCGCCGGGCGTAGGCGCATGAGTCTCCAGCACGTGCTGGGTGCGGCCATCGGCATTCACCTCCAGCAATTCGTAACCGGGCCTGCCATGCAGCACGTCTTCATAGGAACGCTCGATGCCGCTGCGACCGACATGGCTGGTGCCCTGATAGCGATCCGGATCGAGTCGCTGCAGGTCGTCCGCATCGATACGCCCGACATAGCCGACTACGTGCGCGAATAGATTGCCGAACGGATAGTGCCGGGTCAGGTAGGGCACCACGTCGACGTTGGGAAAACGCCATCGATTGACCGCAAACCGGTCGATCTCGTCTTCGCTCAAGTGCATCTTCAGCGGCACGCTGTCGAAACGCCGGCTCTGTTTGAGCTGCTTGTTGAAGGCGTTGATATCGTCCTGGTCCAGCGGCACCACCTTGCCCAGACGCGCCAACAAGGCCGGCATGTCCGTGACCTGCTCGGGTACCACCTCGAGGCGGAACGCCGGCACGTTGTCGGCCAGCAGCACGCCATGGCGATCAAAGATGAGCCCGCGGGCGGGCGGTATCGCGCGCGGCTTGACCCGGTTGTTGGTTGAGCGGGTGGCGAATTCGGCGTGTCGGGACACCTGCAACACCACATAACGGCTGATCAGCCCGCCCAGGCCCAGCAGGATCAGCACGAAACCCACCAGCGCGCGCCGGCGGAACAGGGCGCTTTCGCCGCGGCCATCCTTGAGTGTTCGCTGGACCTTCATCTCACTGGATGCGCAGTCGCGCGCGCAGATCGTCAAGCAGCAGGAACAGGAACGGCCACAACGCCGCACCGACGAAAGGCGCGATCCACCAGCTGGCGGGTGGCAACGAGGAGCCGGCCAGCATGCGCACGAGCAGCAGCAGGACGCGATCGTTCAACAACAATGCCAGTACCGCCAACGCCTGCTGCCACATCGGGAAGAAGCGCAGCCGCGAACGGAAACGCAACGCGATGAAGGTCAACGCACACAGGCGCAAGGCCTGTTCGCCCAGCAACACGCCGTCCAGCAGGTCGGCACACAGGCCCACGCCGAACGCCAGGCCCAGGCTCACGCGATCCTCTGACTCCAGCGCCCAGTACAGCAGGACCAGTGCCGGCCAATACGGCTTGAACGGTTCCAGCACGACAGGCAGCGGCACCAGCATCAACAGCAACGCCGCCGCCAGGGTGCCGCTGAACCACCATTGGTTCAGTCGCTGTCGGCTCATCGCGGAATCCCGGCGCGAGGTGGCGACTTGGCGGCTGGCGCGGCGGGTGTGGTCGGTGCCAGTGCTTCGGGTGGCCCGATCGGACTGGGCAACGCCGGCGGCCCGTCCGGCTCGGCCTGATCGTGCAGCAACAATACGTCGGTGCTGCGATCAATGTCGGCTGCCGGGCGGGCCAACGCGACCTGGAACATGCCGGTAGTTGCGGTCGACACCTGATCGATCCGGCCCACTGGAAAACCCGGCGGAAAGCGGCCGCCGATGCCTGAGGTCAGCAGCTTGTCACCTACGTGAACGATCGCGGCCAACGGCAGGTTCGGCAGGCTGAGCTGATCGCCATCGCGCGTGCCATAGGCCACTGTACGTAATCCGGTACGGGCGATCGTCACCGGGATGGCATGCGCGGGATCGGTAATCAGCATCACCACGGCAGTGTGCGGCAGCACCTCTTTCACCTGCCCCATCACGCCGTGCGCATCGATCACCGGCTGGCCCGGCTTGACGCCATCGCGCGAGCCCATGTTCAAGGTCAACTGGTAGCGATAAGCACCCAGATCGACGCCGATGACCCGCGCCAGCTGCACGTTGAGCTTCAGGCTGTGCTGGGTGTCGAGCAACTGCTTCAGGCGTTCGTTCTGTTCGGCGACTGCGGCCATGCGGTTCAACTTGGCATTGGCCAGCAACAGGTCCTCGCGCAGGCGCTGATTTTGCGAGGTCAAGTACTGGCGGTCCGAAAAAGCAACGCCGAGCGTGTGCACTCCCGCGGCAGGCAGGCCAGCGAGCCGATAAACCGGCTCCACCACCACCGAAGCGGCCGAGCGCAGCCGCCACAGCCAACCGTTGCGCTGGTCGAGCACCATCAAGACTACGGCCAGTGCGAGGTAGACAATCAGGCGCAGCGTACCAGCCGCATTGCCGGCAAACAGTCGGGAAGATTCATCGCGTGCGCGCGCCATGGCGGCCCCGGCTGCCGCGCGCTATTCGGGCGAGAAGAAGTCGCTGCCATGCTGATCGATCAGCTCCAGCGCCTTGCCACCACCACGGGCCACACAGGTCAGCGGGTCGTCCGCCACCTGCACGTGCAGGCCGGTTTCCTCGGAAATCAGCCGATCGAGGTCGCGCAACAACGCACCGCCACCGGTCAACACGATGCCGCGTTCGGCCACGTCGGAACACAATTCGGGCGGTGTCTGCTCCAGCGCCGACTTCACCGCCGCCACGATGCCAGCGAGCGGCTCGTGCAGCGCTTCGAGAATCTCGTTGGAGTTGATCGTGAACATCCGCGGCACGCCCTCGGCCAGGTTGCGGCCAGAGATCTCGATTTCCTTGACGTCGTCCTGCGGGAACGCGCAACCGATCTGCAGCTTGATCCGCTCGGCAGTGGATTCACCGATCAGGGTGCCGTGGTTGCGCCGCACGTAGTTGATGATCGCCTCGTCGAAGCGATCGCCGCCGACGCGCACCGATTGCGAATAAACGATGCCGTTGAGCGAGATCACCGCCACTTCGGAGGTGCCGCCGCCGATATCCAGCACCATCGCGCCACGCGCCTCGTGCACCGGGATGCCGGCGCCGATCGCTGCCGCCATCGGCTCCTCGATCAGGAACACGTCGCGGGCACCGGCGCCTTCGGCCGATTCCTTGATCGCCCGCCGCTCGACCTGGGTCGAGCCGCACGGCACGCACACCAGCACGCGCGGGCTGGGTCGCAGGAAGCGCGACTTGTGCACCTGTTTGATGAAATGCTGAAGCATCGCCTCGGTCATGGTGAAGTCGGCGATCACGCCGTCCTTCATCGGCCGGACGGTGGCGATGTTGCCTGGGGTGCGCCCGAGCATGCGTTTGGCGTCGCCACCCACCGCCGCGATCGTGCGCGGGCCGCCGGGGCCACGATCCTGCCGGATGGCCACAACCGACGGCTCGTTCAGGACAATGCCCTGCCCACGCACGTAGATCAGCGTGTTGGCCGTACCGAGATCGATGGAGATGTCGTTGGAAAAGATGCCGCGGAACTTCTTGAACATGGGTCCGCCGTGGGTCGGCCAGGCTAACAGATGAGCTGGTCAGTCTAGTCAGCGCAACCCACCGGCGCAAGGAAAATCACGTTAAGAAACCCTTCTACAACACGGCCATAAGCGATTTTCCTGCCTTCGAATTGAACTGCGGGGCACGTCTCGAAGTCGCCAGAGCGGACAGATCGCGTTACGATGGCGGCCTTTGATTGTGGGTCTCCGGTTCGGCGCCTGTTCGACCGTGGCACTCGCGGCCTTCCACCCAGCACCGGGACTTCTTCGTATCATGCCTGCCGTCATCTGCGGATCGCTGGCCTATGACACCATCATGGTGTTCCAGGATCAGTTCAAGAATCACATTCTGCCCGACCAGATGCACATCCTGAACGTGTCGTTCCTGGTGCCGGCGATGCGCCGTGAATTCGGCGGTTGTGCCGGCAATATCGCCTACAACCTCAAGTTGCTGGGCGGCGATCCGCTGCCGGTGGCGGCGGTGGGCCAGGATTTCGCGCCCTATCGGCAACATATGGAGAAATGCGGTATCCGGCTCGACGGCGTACGCGTGTTCGACGACCAGTTCACTCCGCAGTGCTTCATCACCACCGACCTGGACAACAATCAGATCACCGCGTTCCATCCTGGCGCCATGTCCAGCGCGCAGGAAAACCATGTGCGCGACATCCCGCACATCGACTTCGCAATCGTGGCGCCGGACGGCCGCGAGGCGATGCTGCAACACGTCGACGAATTTGCCGCGCTAGGGGTACCTTTCATCTTCGACCCGGGCCAGGCGATGCCGCTTTTCAACGGCGACGAATTCCGCTCGATGATCAGCAAGTCCACCTACGTGATCGTCAACGACTACGAATCCCAGCTGCTGCAGAAGCGCACCGGCTGGACCGCCGCCGAGATCGCCAGCCACGTCACTGCCTATATCGTGACCCACGGGCCGCGCGGCTCGATCATTCACACCCGCGGCGAAGACTACGAAATTCCGCCCGCACGTGAGCGCGCGGTGGTCGATCCGACCGGGTGCGGCGACGCGTATCGGGCGGGTCTGATGTTCGGCATCATGCACGGCATGGACTGGCCGACCATCGGGCGCATCGCCTCGTTGATGGGCGCGCTGAAAGTCGAGTACCCGGGTACCCAGAACCAGTGCTTCACTTACGACGAGTTCGCTGCGGCCTTCCTCGACCAGTTCGGTTACGCGCTGGGCTGACCGGCGCGCCGGCCGCGCCTCGCTGCTCAGTCGACGCGAAAACCCATCGTGGCTCGCACGGCCGCCTGCCAGCCGCCATACAGCCGCTCGCGGAGAGATTCCTCCATCGCCGGTTCGAAGCGTCGATCCACCTGCCACAGTTTGGCAATCTGCTCGCGACTGTCCCATACGCCCACCGCCAGGCCTGCCAGATAGGCCGCTCCCAGTGCGGTCGTTTCGGCAATCTTCGGGCGCAGCACGGGTACGCCCAGCATGTCGCTCTGGAATTGTGCGAGGAAATCATTGGCGATCGCGCCGCCATCGGCGCGCAGCTCCTTCAGCGGCATGCCGGCGTCCGCCTCCATCGCCGCCAGCACATCGCGGGTCTGGTAGGCCATCGCCTCCAGCGCCGCGCGCACCAGGTGTTCCCTGCGGGTACCGCGCGATAGTCCAAACATGGCGCCGCGTACATCGCTGCGCCAGTACGGCGCGCCCAGGCCGACGAAGGCCGGCACCAGATACACACCGTCGGTGGACGATACGCTCTCGGCACAAGCCTGCGATTGATCGGCACTATCCAGCATGCGCAAGCCGTCACGCAGCCACTGCACTGCCGCGCCCGCCACGAAGACGCTGCCTTCGAGCGCGTATTCGACCTGTCCGTCCACCTTCCAGGCCACTGTGCTGAGCAGGCCGCGTTGCGACGACACGGCGACAGAGCCGGTGTTCATCAGCATGAAACAGCCCGTGCCATACGTGTTCTTGGCCATGCCCGGCTCGAAGCAGGCCTGCCCGAACAGCGCTGCCTGCTGGTCACCAGCAAGGCCGCAAATGGGCACGTCACGACCGAAGAAGTACTTCGCCTCGATGCGTCCGTAAACTTCGCTGCAACCACGCACCTCGGGCAACATCGAGGCAGGTACGCCGAACAGTTCCAGCAAATCCTCGTCCCAGCACTGCTGATGGATGTTGTAAAGCAGGGTGCGCGAGGCATTGCTGATATCGGTGACGTGAACCTTTCTGCCAGTGAGGTTCCACACCAGCCAGCTGTCGACGGTGCCGAACAGCAGCTCGCCGCGTCGCGCGCGTTCGCGCACGCCATCGACATGCTGGAACAACCACGCCAGCTTGGTCGCGGAAAAATAGGCATCCAGCAACAAGCCAGTGCGCTCGCGCACCAGTATGTCGACGGCCTCGCTACGCATGTCACGACAAATCTCGGCTGAATGCCGCGACTGCCAGACCAGCGCGTTGTACACCGGTTCGCCAGTCTTTCGGTCCCACACCACCGTGGTCTCACGCTGATTGGTGATGCCGATGCCGGCCACCGCCGAAGCGTCGAGGTTGGCGTGGTGCATCGCCTCGGCCAGGGTGACCTGGACACTGGTCAGGATGTCGCGCGGACGATGTTCCACCCAGCCCGAGCGCGGGAAAATCTGCTCGAACTCGCGTTGCGCCGACGACACTACGCGTCCTTGCCGGTCAAAGATCAGTACGCGCGAGCTGGTCGTGCCCTGGTCAACGGCGACGATGAGACCAGACTCTCCACTCATGCCGGTCCGCTCGTTGTTTCCCGCTGCGGTGCATGAACCAGCCTCGGAACGGCCGTGTCCAGATAGTCTTGCAGGCGCCCGCGCTCGTCATCATTCATGCGCAGTCCCAACTTGGTCCGGCGCCACAGAATATCCTCGCTGGTACGGGCCCACTCATGACGAACGAGATAATCGACTTCGCACTGATAGAGCTGGGCACCAAAATGCTGCCCGAGATCGTGCAGGCTCGCGGCCTCACCCATCACGGCGGCCGTACAAGTGCCGTAGTGACGCAGCCAGCGATGCGCCAACGCCACCGGCAGCCATGGCCAGCGCTGGGACCACGCCGCAATCAGGCGCTCGGCGTCGGCGAAATCGCCACCTGGCAACGGATCGCCATGCTCGGTCCAAGCCGGCCGATCCGAACCCAACGCGGCCGACAAACGGTCGACCGCCTCTTCCCCCAGGCGCCTGTAGGTGGTGATCTTGCCCCCGAAGACGTTGAGCAGTGGCGCGCCCTGCGTCGTGTCGAGCTCAACATGGTAGTCGCGGCTGACGGCACTCGCGTCGCCACCTTCGTCAAGCAGCGGGCGCACGCCGCTGTAGCTCCACACCACATCTTCGACGCGCACGGGATGGCGAAAGTAGCGATTCACGGCATCGCACAGGTATCGCGTTTCGTCCGCCTCGATACGCACGCTGGCCGGATCTGCGTGGAAGTCCACATCCGTGGTGCCAACGAGCGTGAAATCGGTCTCATAGGGAATCACGAACACGATACGGCGATCGGGCTGCTGGAAGATGTAGGCATAGTCGTGATCAAACAACCGCGGCAACACGATGTGACTGCCCTTGACCAGACGGACTTTCTGATGTGCCTGCCGACCCAGTACGTCGCCCAGGAAGGACCCCGCCCAGGGGCCACAGGCATTGACCAGGACTCGTGCACGCAATGTCTGCTGTCGACCAACCGGTCCCCGCAACTGTGCGTGCCACACACCTGACTCGACATGCGCCGCCTCGCAGCGGGTACGCACGTGGATATCGGCACCGCGTCGGGCCGCATCCATGGCATTGAGTACGACCAGCCGCGCGTCCTGCACCCAGCCGTCGGAGTACACGAAGCCTCGCGGATACGTATCCTTCAGCGCTTCGCCGCTGACATGCTGGCGCAGGTCCACGGCGTGTGAATCCGCCAGTGTCCGATGCCCGGCACCAAGACTGTCATACAACAGCAGACCCAACCGGATCATCCACACCGGCCGCAGGTGCGACTCGTGCGGCAGGACGAACAGCAGTGGCCAGGTAATATGCGGCGCCAGGCGCAGAATCACCTCGCGCTCGGCCAGAGCCTTGGCCACCAACCGAAACTCGTACTGTTCCAGATAACGCAAGCCGCCGTGGATCAGCTTGGTGCTGGCACTGGAGGTATGTGCGGCCAGATCGTCCTGTTCGCAGAGCGTCACGGAGAGCCCGCGCCCAGCCGCGTCGCGCGCGATACCTGCGCCGTTGACGCCCCCACCGACCACCAGGATGTCCGTGTCGTAGTGCAATTCAACCCTCCTCACGTGCGTCCCGGTTGCCCAGCTACGCAAGCTAGCACGCCTCAGCTAACCCTCGCCACGCGACGGACCCGTCCTGCGGAAGTAAAGGAATCTCCGCTGCTACTGACGTAGGCCTCCCCGGTGGGGAAGGCCTTCCTGGATAAAGCCCCTGGCGGTGACCTGTTGCGGGTCGCGACCGGTGGTCGCAACGGCAACAAAAGAAAAACCCCCACCGTTTCCGGTGAGGGTGTTTCAGGATAAA
>CAJDTN010000053.1_pt1 | contig 29531 bp, 29 predicted proteins | sample 7389801 | NCBI WGS metagenome assembly CAJDTN01 (sample SAMEA7055653, study PRJEB34461) | soil metagenome | biome: terrestrial ecosystem; feature: Peninsula; material: soil | place: Antarctica | collected 2016
GTCGTCGCGCACCAACTCGCCCAACAACTGGCGCGAGCGCTGCAGGATCGCCAGCCGCGCCTGTGTCGCCGCATGGAAATCGCGCCAGTTGCAATGCCGCGCAAAACCCAGCAGCCAGCGCAGGCGCGGGCCGTCCAATCGTGGATTGAGATACAGCGGCGCGTCGGCATGGAAGATCGAACGCAACGCCACGCCGATCATTCCCGGCATCGCCAACGGCTGCGCGTGGCTGGGCGTGATCGTGCCGCAGTTGCCATGCGAACTGCCGCAGCCGGGCGTGCCTTGTTCCAGCACGCGCACACTGGCGCCGGCTTTCAGCAGATACAGCGCGCAGGCCAGGCCGATCACGCCACCACCGAGGATCAATATGTCGTCGCGCCCTGATTCCATCTCGGGATTGTAGCGAGCGGCGTTGCTCTCGATCGGTTTCGGAGCGGGCATCGTCATCTTCCATCAATTTATGAAAGCTTTCGTCCAACCCATTGATTTGATAACCTCGAGCCGCCTCAAATCGAGATTGCCCGATGCCACTGGATCCTATGCCAAGATCTGCGTCACCGCCTGATTCATGCCGTATCGCGCGACTACTCCTGCTCTGCACGATGCTTGGACTGCTAGCTGCCTGTGCCAGCGCACCGCATCGAGGCGAATCCACTCACAACGCCTCACATTCCGCCTTGGCCAATCTCCCTGCCCGGTCCCCCTCAGCCGCCAGCGCCGGTGAGGCGAACGACATCCTGTTCCGGGCCATCGGCCTGGTCGGCACGCCCTATCACTGGGGCGGCAATACGCCGGCCGGCGGTTTCGATTGCAGCGGCCTGGTCGATTACATTTACCGCACGGCCGCCGGCATCAAGCTGCCGCGCACCTCACACGAAATGGCCGCCATGGATGCGCAAAAGGTGCGGCGCATGACCAAGCTGGCGAGCGGCGACCTGGTGTTCTTCGATATTGGCGGCAGCATCAGCCACGTCGGCGTGTACGTCGGCAAGGGCCGCTTCGTGCATGCGCCGAACAGCGGGGGCACGGTGCGGCTGGATGATATCGACGGGCCGTACTGGGGGGATCATTTTGCGTACGGGAAGCGGGTGCTGGATTGAAGGGCTGGTGTGCGGCGGGGGCATTGCCGAGCCGGACGCTGGTGAACTCGATCGGGTTTTCGAAGCGTTGGAAGGGCGCTTGCCAACCCGTTGAGGACAATCACCAAATATCAATCTTCCCGACCATACGACCCCACTGATCCTTGGGCCCGTGCCGGAAAGAATTGACAGGCGTAGGGTAGGAATGACGATCTCACGCAGCAGCCACGATCCGATTTCCTTCCATCACCGGAATCCAGGAATCCAGATGTTGGAAGAGTTATCCCGAGTTGGCAGATTGAAACGACGCTGGTGGCGAGTTTCACTCGGGGTAATCGCCGCGGTTGCTCTGGTCATGCTTGTCATGAGCCCGGAACTCGCCGCCATGAGCTTCCTGTTCGACCCGGTACTACTTGACGTTGCGATCGCATTTCTTGGCACGCAACTTCTGCTTTTCAACGGCCAAGTCCGGTCGTTCTGTGCGGCAACAAGTTCAAATATCGTGCGACGCCTGAGGGCGATCAGGTTCAAGAGCTGACCGTCTGGGCCTTGGCTACCCTCGGGACTCATCGTGCGCGCCTCTCTTCGCTTCGGGTTCTACCCTGCCAACGCAGATGTACTTCGGAAGCCTGTAAATCGATCACGCTGCTTCATGAAGCCGCTCTTGTCCGTGAGCGGCCGGGACGGTCGTCGGCATCTGGCCGAAAAACGCCCCATTCGCCGAAGCTAACCAGTTCGCCGACGCATTGATCTCCGGTGATTCATTCGTGTGACCAAATCTCGTGGTCTGCGCTGCGCGAAAGCAAGACAATCCCGATCGGGCAAAGAGCCAGGTAGTTCACATGCCCGGGATGGAGTCGCGCACTCATTCCGAAGTTCTCATCCAGAAAAGGACTTCCGACAGACCGCCGGAGAAAGCAGCTCGCACTGAACGGCGAGCCCGTGCCCTCTTCCCAACCTTCTCACCCGCAAGGGGGCTCCCCCAGGGTCGCCGGCGGCGAAGGGGCGAACGAAAAACGACGCCAAGGGCGCCGTTTTGATTCAACTTGATGTCCACCGGTCAGTGCTTTGCACTGCCCGGTGGATGAGCATGGCCGTGCTGGAGTTCTTCTTCGGTGGCCTCGCGCACTTCGCTGATGGTCACGTCAAAATGAAGCTCCTTGCCCGCCATCGGGTGGTTCATGTCGACGTCGATCGCGCTCATGCCGACCTTGTGCACGGTGACGGCGCGCTGACCGCCATCCTTCAGCTTCAGCACGGTGAGCATGCCCGGCTTGAGCCGGTTGGCCTGCGGGAAATATTTCTTGGACATGCGCTGAATCTGGCCTTCCTGACGCTCGCCGTAAGCGTCCACAGCGGCTATATCCACGACCAACTCTTCACCAGCCTCGTGCCCTTCCAGCGCTGCTTCCAGACCCGTGATCAGCTGGCCGCGGCCGAGCAGCACCCACAGCGGTTCATCACGATCTTGCGAACTTTCCACCTTTTCGCCCGCCACGCTCAGCGTGTAATAGAGGGAAACCACCTTGTCCTTGCCAGCTTTCATCGGGAGTCTCTTCAGGGTCTGCAAATCGGAATTCTATCAGGAGCCCGCCTTGCCGAAGCGGACGCCCCGCACTTCCGGCCCCAGCCACGCGAGCAGTGCCAGCAAGACGGCGACGACCACCATCCACGAGGCCATCACCAGCGCGTAATTTCCACCGTTGCGATCCGCCAGCCAGGATTGCGCGGTGGCCGTGCTGGCCGCGAGCAGGTTGCCGAGCTGGTAGGCGAAGCCGGGCAAGGTGCCGCGCACATCGTCCGGTGACAGCTCATTGAGATAGGTCGGCACGATGCCCCAGGCGCCCTGCACCATCACCTGGATCAGGAACGCGCCCAGCCCCAGCAGCACCAGCGAACCACCATGCGTCCACAACGGGATGCACGGCAGCGCCAGCAGCGCCGCGATGATCATCCCGCGTCGTCGACCGATCTTTTCGGACCATGCCCCGAAACTCAGGCCACCGACGATGGCACCTGCATTGAGCAGCATGGTCAGCACAGTCACCGTTCCAACGCCCAAATGGAGCTGCGACTTCAGGAAGGTCGGATACATGTCCTGCGAGCCGTGGCTGAACATGTTGAACGCCATCATCAACAACATCATGTAAAGCAGCCGCTTCCAGTGGCCCCGCATCGAGTCCCGCAGGTTGCGACGCTGGCCGCTCGCCCGGCTCGCCTGCCAAACGGGTGATTCCGGCACCTTGCTGCGCAGGTACAACACCAGCAGCGCCGGCAACACGCCGACCACGAACATCGCGCGCCAGCTCAGGCCCAACACGTCGAACACGACCCAATAGGCGATGGCACCAAGGAAATATCCGCACGGATAGCCGCTCTGCAACAGGCCGGAGACCAGCCCGCGGGACTTGACCGGCACGCTCTCCAGCGCCAGTGACGCGCCGATGCCCCACTCGCCGCCCATCGCGATGCCGAAGGCGAAGCGCAACACCAGCAGCACCGTCAGAGTGGGTGCAAGCGCGCAGGCCAGCTCCAGCACGGAGAACAGCAGCACATCGACCATCAGCACCGGACGCCGACCGAAGCGATCGGCCAGCCGTCCGAACAACAAGGCACCGATCGGGCGCGCGGCTAGGGTCAGCAGGATAGCCAGCGTGACCTCGGTCTTGTGCACGTGGAAATCGTCGGCGATGTTGCCGAGCACGAATACCAGCAGGAAGAAATCAAACGCATCAAGTGTCCAGCCGAGGAAACTCGCGAACACCGTATGTCGCTGGCTCGAATCGAGCTCACGCAAGGGGGAAAGCCATGCCATCGGAGGGTTCCTGGCCGCGGCGGGTCGGCAGCCGTGCGCAAGATATGCAACAACCTGGCGTCGTGCGCAAGAACCTCAGCATGTCGAACCACCACGAGCTGTTAGGCTGGCAACCTCGTCGACGGGCAGGACGTGGATGGATCGCCGCACACGCCAGCACATTGCCAACCGCTACGAGGGGCACCTGCGCCGCTGTTATGTGCGCGGCAAGCTGGCCAGCGACCCGGTCTACGCCGCAGCCAGCGCGGTGCTTGCCGGTAGCACGCAGCCGTTGCTCGACATCGGTTGTGGCATCGGATTGCTCGGGCAATATCTGCACGCTCAGGGTCACCAGGCGCCCTACCTCGGACTGGATCGCGACGCGCGCAAGATCGCCGCTGGCCAACACGCCGCACAACGCGCCGGGTTGGCGAACGTGCTCGATCTGCGTTGTGCGGACGCGCACGAGCTGCCGCCGACACAAGGTGACGTTGCCCTGCTCGATGTATTGCATTACCTGCCCGCCGCAGACCAGCTCACCTTGCTGCAGCAGGCCACCCGGCACCTGGCGCCGCGAGGACGACTGGTCATCCGCAACGTGCTGCGCGAACGGAACTGGCGTTTCCACGCCACCCGGGTGGAGGAGTTTTTTCTGCGGGTTTCTGGCTGGATACCCGGCGGTGCCCAGCACTATCCGGACGCCGACGAAGTGCGACTGCCGCTGGAAGCCGCCGGCCTGATGGTACGCATCGAACCGCTGCGCGGCCACACGCCGTTCAACAGCTACCTGGTGGTGGCGCAGCACGCACCCCGGGATCGCTGACAGCCCGCCGTAGACCGGATCGCGCACGGAGCCATCGGTTCGGTTATACTACGGAGCGCAGTCGTCTTTACGGCTGTTGCGGCACACCGCCGCCCCCCCTTCCCTTGATTCGCAACACGGTATGAACACTCCGGGTTGCACAGGAGTGTTACATGTCTTTTGATTCGCTGGGCCTTGCGCCCGCGTTGTTGCGTGCGCTCGCCGATTTCGGCTACACGACACCCACCCCGATCCAGACCGCGGCGATTCCGCCCGCACTGGAAGGCCACGACCTGCTCGCGGCCGCCCAAACCGGTACCGGCAAGACCGCCGCCTTCGCCCTGCCGCTGCTGCAGAAGCTGTCCACCAGTGGCCAGACCATGACGCGCCGGCCGCGTGCGTTGATCCTCACCCCGACCCGTGAGCTCGCCGCGCAGATCCACGACAACATGCGCAGCTACGGCAAGCATATGCAGGTCAGCAGCACCACCATCTTCGGTGGTGTCAGCATCGGACCACAGATCAACGCGCTGCGCCGTGGCGTGGACATCGTCATCGCGACCCCGGGCCGCCTGATCGACCACATGCAGCAGCGCACGATCGACCTTTCCGCGGTGGAAACGCTGATCCTGGACGAAGGCGACCGCATGCTCGACATGGGCTTCCTGCCGGCGCTGAAGCGCATCCTGCAATCGGTGCCGAAGAGGCGCCAGACGATGCTGTTCTCGGCCACCTTCCCGCCGGCGATCAAGACGCTGGCGCTGGAGTTTATGCACAACGCCCGCGAGATCTCGGTGTCGGCACCAAACACCGTGACCACCCTGGTCCATCATCACGTGCACCCGGTCGACGCTTCGCGCAAACGCGACCTGCTGCTGCATGTGCTGTCGCAGGACAGCCGGCGCCAGACCCTGGTGTTCAGCCGCACCAAGCACGGCGCCGACAAGCTGGTGACCTTCCTCAACGCCTCGGGCCTGCGCAGCGTCGCGATCCACGGCAACAAGAGCCAGAACGCCCGCACCCGTGCACTCAGCGACTTCAAAAGCGGCCGCGTCACCGTGCTGGTGGCGACCGACATCGCCGCGCGCGGCATCGACATCGAGCAGCTGCCGGTCGTGATCAACTACGACCTGCCTTCGGTGGCCGAGGATTACGTGCACCGGATCGGCCGCACCGGCCGCGCCGGCATGGAAGGCCTGGCACTATCGCTGGTCAGCCATGACGAAAGTGGTCTGCTGTACGACATCCGCAAGCTGCTCAAGCAGGACATTGCGATCAACCCGGTGGCCGGTTTCGAGCCGTCCGCTCCGCTGCGTCTGGATGCCGGCGCGCCGCGCCCGAAGCAGGGCGGCGGTGGTCAACGCCAATCGCGCGCGCCGCGCCAGGGCAAGCCCGCCGGGTCGGCCCGACCGAACGGCTACGCGCCGCAGGGCCGCGGCGAACATGCCGCCAGCAACCAACGCCGCCGCTCGAATCATCGTCCGGCTGCCAAGGCCTGAGCCGGGAAAGCCCGGGCGATAGCAAATGTGGCGGCCCGATGGCCGCCACATTTGCATGGAGCACCCAGTAACGCGAATAACGCCGAACCTGAGCCGAAATGACCCTTCCTCCCGCCGGCGACCTTGGGAGTCCCCTTGCGGGTGAGAAGGTGGCGCGAAGCGCCGGAAGAGGGTACGTGCGACGCGCGGAGTTGCAGCGTTGAGCGCTGCTGCAATTCGCTCCGCCCGCACCCTCTCCCCAACCCCTCTCCCGACAGGAGACCCTGGCCCTGCCAACGGGTACCGATGCCGTAACCCAGCAGGCAGGCCTGGAACGGCCCGCGCATGACGTTGGACAAAGCCACGCTACCGCGGATCTCCTGCTCGTCGGGATCGAGCAACACCAATGGATAGCCGCGATCCAGTTCGGCCACCTCGCGCGCATCGACCGCCGCCCGGCGGCACTGATCCAGCGCGAAGTAACTCGCTTCGCGCGATGGCTCCCACGACGCCAGGTGCTCGCGGTTCTCCAGCCGGTATTGCAGCAACTTCGGCGCATCGGCCGGTTCGGGCAGACGGATCACGCCACGCGCCGTTTGCAATCTCGGCAGCACCATTACAACGACCCCAACGCCTTGGCGTGATGGCGCAAATGGTCATCGATGAAGCTGCTGATGAACCAGTAGCTGTGGTCATAGCCGGCACGGCGGCGCAGCAGCAGCGCCTGCCCTGCTTCGGCGCAGGCCTGGTCGAACAACTCCGGCTTCAGTTGCGTTTCGAGGAACGGGTCCGCCTCGCCCTGGTCGATCAGGATCGTGCCGGGGAAGGTCTGCCGGCGCACCAGTTCGCAAGCGTCGTAGTCCGCCCAGGCATTCGTATCGTCGCCCAGATACCGCGGCAACGCCTTGCGCCCCCACGGCACCTGGCTGGGCGCCACGATCGGCGCAAACGCCGACACCGACCGGTAGCGTGTCGGGTACTTCAGGGCGATCGTCAAGGCGCCATGCCCGCCCATCGAATGTCCGCACAGCGCGCTGCGCAACGCATCCACCGCGAAGTGCTCCGCGAGCAACGCCGGCAGCTCGTCGACCACATAGGTTTGCATGTTGAAGCGCGATGACCACGGGGTCTGGGTGGCATCCAGATAGAAGCCTGCGCCTTCGCCAAACTCCCAGTCACCGGTGGCGCCTTCGAAGCCGGTGTCGCGTGGACTGGTGTCAGGCATGACCAGCATCAGGCCCAGTTCGGCGGCGAGGCGCTGCGCACCAGCCTTGATCGTGGCGGTTTCCTCGGTGCAGGTCAGCCCGGCCAGGAAATACAGCACCGGGCAAGCCTGCCGGGCCGCCTGCGGCGGCTGGTACACGGCGAAGCGCATCGGCCCGCCGCAGGCTGGCGAGGAATGCCGGTAGAAGCCCTGGACACCGCCGTGCAGGCGCTGTTCGGAAATCGTCTCGAGAGTCGCCATCTTCATCTCCTCCAGGTCAGCCGTGCAGCCTCGAGCATAGCCGCGCGCAGATGCAAACGACATTCAGCGAGTCGCCCCGCGCTGCCATCCCGTCGCTGGTAGAATAGGTTCCTTGCGTGCCGCATTCCCGGCGCTGCCAAGGTTTCGAGGTTCCCCCATGTCATCCCCCGCCCCCGATCACGCCCCGGTCCCGTCCGGTTTCGGCGCACTCGCGCTGCGTCCCGAGGTTCTGCGTGTGCTGGTCGACGTCGGCTACGAGTCGCCCTCACCGATCCAGGCCGCCACTATCCCACCGCTGCTGGAAGGCCGCGACGTGATGGGCCAGGCGCAGACCGGCACCGGCAAGACCGCCGCGTTCGCGTTGCCGATCCTGTCGCGGATCACCGCGCGCGCCGGCAAGCCGCAAGCGCTGGTGCTGGCGCCCACGCGCGAGCTGGCGATCCAGGTAGCCGAGGCATTCCAGCGCTATGCGGCGCACATCCCCGGTTTCCAGGTGCTGCCGATCTACGGCGGCCAGAGCTACGGCCCGCAGTTGCATTCGCTCAAGCGCGGCGTGCACGTGGTGGTCGGTACGCCGGGCCGCGTGATCGATCATCTGGACAAAGGCACGCTGGACCTGTCCGAACTGAAATACCTGGTGCTCGACGAAGCCGATGAAATGCTGCGCATGGGCTTTATCGACGACGTTGAGAAAGTGTTCCACGCTACCCCGCCCGAGCGTCAGGTGGCGCTGTTCTCGGCCACCATGCCACCGCAGATCCGCAAGATCGCGCAACGCCATCTGAAGGACCCGGTCGAAGTCACGATCAAGTCCTCCGCCGCCACCACGCCAAACATCCACCAGCGCTACTGGTTCGTCAGCGGCATGCACAAGCTCGATGCGCTGACCCGCATTCTCGAGGCCGAACCATTCGACGCGATGATCATCTTCGCGCGCACCAAGCAGGCCACCGAGGAGCTGGCCGGCAAGCTGCAGGCGCGTGGCCTGGCGGCGGCTGCCATCAACGGCGACATCGTGCAGGCGCAACGCGAGCGGGTGATCCAGCAGCTGAAGGACGGCAAGCTCGACATTCTGGTCGCCACTGATGTCGCCGCACGCGGCCTCGACGTGGAGCGGGTCAGCCACATCGTGAACTACGACATTCCGTACGACACCGAAAGCTATGTGCACCGGATCGGGCGCACCGGGCGCGCCGGCCGCAGCGGCGAAGCGATCCTGTTCGTGAGCCCGCGCGAGCGCGGCATGTTGCACGCGATCGAGCGCGCGACCCGGCAGCCGATCGAACAAATGCAGCTGCCCTCGGTCGAGGTGGTCAACGATGTGCGCATCGGCAAGTTCAAGCAGCGCATCACCGACATGCGGGCGCAAGGCGAGCTGGGCCAGTTCCAGCAGCTGATCGAGCAGTACGAACAGGAATACAACGTTCCGGCGATCGAGATCGCTGCGGCGCTGGCGCGGATCGCGCAGGGCGACCAGCCGCTGCTGCTGGCGCCACCGCCGAAGCGCGAGAAGTACGAGCCGGCGTCGCGCGAACGGCTTGAACGCGCGGCGCCACGCGAGCGACGTCCGGTGCATGCGCGTGAGGCCAGCGCTGCCGCTCGCCCGGCACACGAGTCGAAGCCCGCCGAGCATCAGCCACGCGAGCGCGGAGCACACGAGAGTGCGCCGCCGCGCGAATTCGGCCAACGCCCGGTGCGCGCGCACGCCACCGAGGAAGGCAAACGCACCTATCGCATCGAGGTTGGCCACGAACACGGCGTGAAGCCGGGCAACATCGTCGGCGCGATCGCCAACGAGGCGGGCCTGGACAGCCAGTACATCGGCCGGCTCAGCATCCGCGACCACTACAGCCTGATCGACCTGCCTGATGGCATGCCCCCGGAAGTGTTCGAGCACCTGAAGAAGGTCTGGGTGGTGCAGCAACAGTTGCGCATCCACGAGTGGGACGGCACAGATACCGGCACCAGCACGCCGCCGGCGCGCAAACCGGGCGGCTTCAAGAAACCCGGCGGGTTCAAACCCGGTGGCCCAAAACCCACCGGCGCCAGGCCTGGTGGTCTGAAGCCACGGCATGGTGGCGGAACGCCGCCGCACAAGTAATCCGCCAACGGCCGGAGGGAATCGTCCGATGGTTCCGATCCGGTGACGGCATGATTCCGGCACGGGTTGATGGAACCGGACGTGCGCCCCCACTTCATGCTCCACCCCGCCACTGAATTGCACAATGTCCCGCTTGCCCAGCCTGTATATCTCGCACGGCTCACCGATGACTGCGCTGCAACCCGGCCTGACCGGCGAACGGCTGTCCGAGCTGGCCGCCGTGCTGCCACGACCACACGCGATCATCGTGGCCAGTGCCCACTGGCTGTCACGCCGCCCGCAGGTCGGCAGTGCGGCTGCACCGGAGACCATTCACGACTTCGGTGGCTTCCCGGCAACCCTGTATCAACTGCGCTACCCGGCGCCGGGCGCTCCCGCGCTGGCCGAGCGCGTGCTGCAACTGCTGGATCAGGCCGGCCTGGCACCAACGACTCACCCCGACCGCGGCCTCGATCATGGCGCCTGGGTGCCGCTGCGCCTGCTGTATCCGGCGGCGGACATTCCGGTAGTGCCCGTCTCGATCCAGCCCGAACTCGGCCCGGCTCATCAGTACGCAGTGGGGCAGGCACTGGCGCCCCTGCGCGACGAAGGCGTGCTGGTGATCGGCTCGGGCAGCATCACCCACAACCTGCACGATCTGAGCGCCGGCTACAGCGACGAACGGCAGGCCCCGTACGTGCAACCGTTCATTGAGTGGATCGCGCAGAAGCTCAGCGCCGGCGACATTGATGCCTTGCTCGACTATCGCCGACAGGCACCGTTTGCCGAACGCGCGCATCCCACCGACGAGCATCTGCTGCCGCTGTTCGTCGCCTTGGGTGCCGCCGGTGCGAATCCCCGTGCGCAACGGATCGACGCAGGAGTCACGCAGGAGTCGACGCAGGTCTGTTGGCGATGGATGTCTATCGGTTCGACTGAAGCCCCGCCAGAGGCGCACCCTGAGCGCGAATGGCTCGCGCTCTTGTTGCCGCCTTGGCGATCACGCGCTCCGTTCAGACGGCGTGTGGACAAGGCCTCAGGAAGGGTTGACGCGATGCACGTGTGGTTTATCGCCATTTCGGTACCGAGACCAAACTGCATGCGCAATATCACACGACTCTGATCGCGCCAGTTTGACTACATCCACCCAGACAATCGGCGCGCGTAGACTGAACGTGGCAGCGCCATCCATGCCGCCGCTCTCGTTGCGATCACAGGTGGGATCAGCGGGTACGGCACTGCAGCGTACGACCGAGGCCGAGTAGCCCGAGCCCGAGCAGACCGAGACCGAACAGGCCGAGGCCGGACGGCTCCGGGACAGCATGCACCGCATTCGCGTTGATGCTTACGTTATCCACACCCTGGTTGAAAAAGCCTTGATTGTCGACCTCGGCGAAACGGATCTGAAACGTGCCGCCGCCGCCGACGAACGGCGTGATGTCGAAGGAATAATTCGTGTAGGGATTCGGCTGCGCGCCGGTATCGACGCCGAGATACAGGTTGTCGAGGACGCCGGCGCCGGTGTCGAAGGCGCCAGCCGAACCCGCAAGAATGTCGACGCGCGCCTGCTGGTTGGGGGCGGCCGTGTAATCCAGGCCCGCCGAATTCTCAATCGGTCCGGCGCCGGACGAGTCGTTCACGAACATCTGGAAACTCAGCATCACCGTCGACCCGGGAAGGACCGTGAACGACTGGATCAGCGTGTGCGCACCGGGCCCACTTTGGTCGGAAACGGCGTAGAACGAACCACCCGTGGGATTCGCCGCCGTCGCGAATCCGCTGTTGGGAGTGCTAGTGCCAGGTGTGCCGATGAAGAAAGTCCCGCTTCCGCCGGCCTGGTCGGTCACTGTCCAGCCGGCGAACGTGCCGGTTTCGAAACCACCGTTCACCAAGAGCTCGGTCGCACCGGCCGGCGCGGCGAACCAGAAGACAGCTACTGCCGCCAGCAACGTCATTCGCTTCGTATACATATTCGTTAACCCCTCAGGTTCGTGGTTTTGCGCATATGTTCAGCGCTCGTGCGCTGCTGCACGCATGGCTCTAGGCATCACTCGTGCCAAAATTATTTCCTATTCAAATTCAAATGGTTGCAACAAACGACGCTCTCCAGTCATGAAATTTTTGTAAGGAAACCCGACGCGAGCCAGACCTCAATGTTGAGTAAATCGAGGGAAAAGGCCTGTTTTCCAACAAGTTGGGGAAAACATGACGACCAGGGAATTTGTGAAGAAACCCGACAGCAATCGCAACTCATGCGGTGAGGATCCAGGAGGAACGCACGTTTTTTCGATCGATCAGTGAAAAATGCTCCAAAAACGGTTTTTGCAAGGAAACTCAAGATGGGGCCGGGCTCACTTAGTGCTTAAATCCGAACGGAATAACTGGCCCGACCCGAATGGCACCTAATTAGCGGCAATTCCCTCAAGAGTCATCATTCCCGCGAGGCGCTCTTCAACAGCCGAAGGGCTGGTCAAGCGGGAATCCATTGACTTCGGGGCTATGAGGCACGGTGAAGCACCTTGGATCCCCGCTTGACCAGCCCTTCGGCTGTTGAAGAGCGCCTCGCGGGGATGGCGAACTTAAGCAAATGCCATTCACGCCATGACCCGCTTGCCCAGTCTGTATATTTCGCACGGCTCACCGATGACCGAGCTGCAACCGGGCCTGACCGGTGAGCGACTGGCCGAATTGGCCGCCGTGTTGCCGCGACCCCAGGCGATTGTCATCGCCAGCGTGCACTGGCTGTCACACCAGCCACAGGTCGGCGGTGCGGCCGCACCCGAAACCACCCACGATTTCGGTGGCTTCCCGGCCGCCCTGTATCAACTGCATTATCTGGCGCCGGGTGCTCCGGCGCTGGCGTCGCTGCGCGATGAAGACGTACTGGTAATCGGCTCGGGCAGCATCACCCACAACCCGCACGATTTGCGCGCCGGCTACAGCGACGGACGGCAGGCCCCGTACGTGAAACCGTTCATTGAGTGGATCGAGCAGAAGCTCACCGCCGGCGACATTGATGCCCTGCTCGACTATCGCCGCCAGGCACCGTTTGCCGAACGCCCACATCCCACCGACGAGCACCTGCTGCCGCTGTTCGTGGCCTTGGGTGCGGCCGGCGCGCATGCCCGCATGCCCAGGCCCAACGCATCTATGCAGGCGTCGACATGGGTTTGCTGGCGATGGATATCTACCGTTTCGACTGAGCGGACAGCGCGCCGCCAGGAGTTCATGCGCAGGGAGAATGGCTTGCGATCTCGCTGTGACCATGCGAAAGCACGCTCGAACCCCGGCTCCGGTCATGCATCGGTTGCCGTAGCGCGTGCGGTTGAACCAAGGATCGGGCCGCGCGTCAGTACGGTTGGAACGGGATGCCGGCACGTTTCAGCTCGGCGGCAATGAAGCGCTTCCACGGCCCCTCCGGCGACCAGATTCGAGCGACGGATTCGTAGGCCTTCTCCGGATTCTGATGCTCAATCACCACCCTGTAGAGGAACGTCATGCTCGAGGCTCGCATGTTCACTTGGCAATGAACCAGTATTTTCTTGCCCTTGAACTTGTTCATCGTTGCGACGAATTCTTGAAAGTCGGAATCCGTTGGATTCCCGAAAGCGATCGGAATGTTGACGTAGGGCAGGCCTTGCTTCCGGACGATCTCGGACTCGTCACGAATCGCATCGGAAACGGTTGGCGGGGCGAGATTGATGACCGCGCCGAAGCCTTGCGAAGACAACCTGGCCAGCCCGGCAGCTGTCGGTTGGCCCGAAGTCACCAACGACTCTGAAATGGGCACGACATTGGGGGCGTCAAGCGCGGGGGTCGCGATGGCAATGTTCGCGACCAGGCTGAGCGCCGCAAGAAGTGTGAGTGTCGAGATGATTCCACGGGCGTGAAAGAGTGCCATGTGAGTCCTTTGCGACCTGACGCGGGAGTTGATCGGCGGCGCAGCCGTCCACCTGGATGATGGGCCGGATGCCACCAGGCGAAACGACTGAAAATATACCAACGATTTGCTTTTCGTACCCGAAAAAATTCACTTTCCGGCTTCGCAGCGATCCATTGATTTAGTGCAGCCCGTACCAGGCCAATCGCTGCGGTGCCAGCAGTATTCGTCACTGCCAACGAGCATAAGGTCCCATGTTACCGGCTTCCCGGTCGGGTCAAGCCGCTTCTCTCCATCCATCGACATGCGGAGTCCGCCTGGAAGGTCACGAAGGATCTGATAGGTGACTTCGCGGCGATGCTCACGCGTACCGTGTTCGTCCTTGGGGGTAAGCGAAAGAACCATTTGCTTCCGGTCCGCGCTGAAGTGGATTCTCTGGGACGACACCGTGCAATCACTGGTTCCTTCCCATCCCCATGCGCCAGGAAGCACCAGGTACGGGTCAAGCTGAGTCGAGGTAGCTGGCCCTTCACTACATCCTGACAGCACCATGGTCGTCGCCAGCAAGTACTTCTTGAATGGCATCATGATCGCCCTTGGCTTCCAACATTTGAGTCGAGCGGCGGCGCAGCCGCCTGCCTTGAACGAGATGCCAGACGCACAGGCATCACTCTTTGACTGCATTGGTGAACGTCCCGGTGACGAACCCGCACGGATCAAAAGCTTGCCCCGATTGTTGCAGCCTGACTCTGCTCCCCTATCTCGCCAAGGTCACGCATTCCGTCCCCCGCAAGCGGTAGTGCTGGATCGCGACCTACTGCGGCGTCAACCGGCGCTTCAGGCGAATATCTACTTCGGGCCGGCAAGCGCCCATCAGCCCGATGAAGATTGGCCTGACGATGCCGAGTAACTTGTACCCAGAGCCTGACCAACGGCGCTGACAAGATAGTTCAACGCACCGACGGCCTGCAGCAAACACCATCGCAATCAAGCGGCCTGCGGCAGTGGCGGCGTGTCGCTATCGAATGGTTCGAGCCAGTCCTGCGGCGTCAGCACCGGCAGCCCGTGCGCAAGACGTGCCTTGTCGCATTGCGGGCTGATCGCGCCGAATTCCCACGAAGGCTGCACCTCGCGGCATACCGAGGGCCGCTGCGCGTAGATGCCGCAGTGCGCCGCCACGCCCACGGTACCTTGCAGGGCGACACAGCGTGGCTGCGCAGTATTGGTGCCGCGCATCGCCAGCCGGTGCGGATCGAGCTTCTCGGTGAGTTCCGGCGGCACGCTACCGCCGAGCGTGGCATCTGCTTCCAACCAGTGGAACGCCACGCGGAAGAAGGCGCAACAAGCGCCGCAACGCAGACAGGGATGCAGCATCGGATCGGGGCCAGAGCGCACCCCGAGGCACGCAGCGTGTAGATTCTAGAGTGTCGCGGGCCTGCAGCGCAGCGGATCTCGCGGGTTCGTTCATATAGCGGCTCAGCGTACGTCGGCAAACGTGTTGCACTGGTCCACGTCGCCGCTGCTGAAGCCGGTCTTGAACCATTGCACGCGCTGCGCCGAGGTGCCATGGGTGAACGTGTCCGGGCGCACGCGGCCCTGCGCCTGTTGCTGCAAGGCGTCGTCGCCGATATGGCTGGCCGCGTTGAGCGCCTCCTCGATGTCCCCCGGTTGCAGCCAGTTCAGCTCGCGCTGACTGTGGTTGGCCCACACACCGGCATAGCAATCGGCCTGCAGTTCCTGCCGCACGGAGAGCCCGCCGGCGCCATCCATCGGCACGCCCTGGCGCTGCCACTGCTTTACCCGGTCGAACACCCCGGTGAGTTTTTGCACGTGATGGCCGATCTCGTGCGCGATGACGTAGGCGCGCGCGAAATCGCCGGCCGAATGGAGTTCATCCTGCAACTGCTCGAAGAAGGCCACATCCAGATAGACCTTCTGATCGGTCGGGCAGTAGAACGGCCCCACCGCACTGGTGGCACCGCCGCAGCCGGTGCTCACGCCACCCGTGAACAGATGCAGTTTCGGGTCGACATACGTCATTCCCTTCGCCTGGAATATCTCGCCCCAGGTCACCTCCGTGGAACGCAGGATGGCGCTGACGAACGCCTGCTGTTGCGGATCGACCTGGGCCGGCACCCCGCTCTGCGCCGAGGCCCCGGATGGCACGCTACTCTGGTCCAGCAAGGCCAGCGGGTTCTTGAAGAAGACCCAGCCGAGGATGACCAGCACGATCAGTCCGCCCAACCCCATCCGGCCACCGCCCCCTCCACCGAACCGCCGGCCACCGCCACCGCTATCGATCTCGACGTTGCTGCTGCTGCCGCCTTTTCGCCAGTCCATAAAGCCCTCGCCCGCCAGATGCACCCGCACCGCGATGCCGTCGTGCGACGATAGCTGTTCGGTCGCAATCACGCCACGCGTTGCTTGTGACTAAAATAATGAACGCCATTCGAGGATTCGCCATGACCCAGCTGCCCGCCCTGGTTGCCCTGCTCACCGTGCTGTTGCTGTTCGGCACCAGCTGGGTTGTGGGTCGCGCCCGGGGCAAGTATCAGATCAAGGCACCGGCGGTGACCGGGCACCCTGCGTTCGAACGCGCCTACCGGGTGCAGATGAATACGCTGGAACAAACCGTGTTGTTCCTGCCCACGCTGTGGCTGGCGGCGCACTACGGTTTCGGCGGCTGGGCCGGCATTGCCGGGCTGATCTGGCTGGTGGGTCGGGTGTGGTACGCGACGGCCTATTTGAAAGACCCGACCAAACGCGGTCCCGGATTCGGGTTGGGCACGCTCGCCTGGTTCGCGCTGCTGGTGATGGCCGGCATCGGCGTGGTGCGCGCCCTGGCCGTAGGCTGATTCCCGCACTGGATCCGCCGCCATGGAACACCATCGCGCGTGGGAGGTCCGTGGTTTGTCCGTTCGTACGCCTCCTCCGCCACGGAAACTCTGACCATCGACTCCGCGCCCGACCCTGCCGACGCCAGGCTACCGCCGGCACTGCCGACGCCCCTGCGCGCGCCCGGACTGTGGATGGCGCTGGGCTGGATCGTGCTTTATTTCGTGCTGCAGGCCATTGGCGGCAGCGTCTTTGCCCTGTTCCTCGCCGTCGCCACCGGCCAGCTCCACACGTTGCGGGAGCTGCTGGACCTGACCGGCGTTATCCGCAGCACTCTGCAACAACCCGGCATGCAGGCTTTGCTGGTGATGTTCGTGCTGGGTCTTGCCGCGGCCACGGTCATGCTGCTGGTGCGGCGACGCTGGCCGCGCCTGTGGTCGCTGGCGGATCCGCCGGGCTTCGGCTTCGTCCGCCCGAAGCACGCAGGCTTCCTGCTGCTGGCGGTAGCGATCGGCCTGGCCGCGCCGATTCTCGGCGGATGGTTGACCCACTGGCTGGCACAGGGCCATCCGGTCACCCAGGACATCCAGCAATTGGGCGAGAACACGCCACTGGGCTGGCGCATCCCGTTGGTGCTGCTGGTGGTGAGCCTGGGTCCGCTGGTCGAGGAACTGTTGTTCCGCGGTGTGCTGTTGTCCGCGCTGCTGCAGCGCTGGGGCAGCATCGCCGCGATCGGGCTCAGTTCAATGGCGTTCGCACTGGCCCATCTGCCGGGCCTGGCGTGGCAGGCATACGCCCTGCCCGACTTGCTGGTGCTGGCATTGGCGCTGGCCTGGCTGCGGCTGCGCTCGGGGTCGATCTGGCCCAGCGTGGTGGCGCACGGCGCCAACAACCTGCTGGCCGTGGCGGCGTGGTTCCTGGTCACCCACCCAGGTGGCTGAGATCACGCGCCAACGACACCAAACTCACGCAGCAGCCGTGCCGTCTCGAACAATGGCAGACCCATCACGCCGGAATAGCTACCCTGCAAGTGCTCGATCAACGCCGCACCACGGCCCTGAATCGCGTAGCCGCCGGCCTTGCCGAACGGCTCGCCGGTAGCGACGTAGGTGCCCACCGTCGTCGCGTCGAGTACCGCGAAACGCACCTGCGAGACACAGACGTCGCACTGCTCGCGATCGCGTGCTACCAGCCACACTGCCGAGATCACCTCGTGCGTGCGCCCGGCCAGTCGACCCAGCATCGCTGCCGCGTCGGCGGCGTCGCCCGGCTTGCCGAACACCTCACCATCCAGCACGACCTCGGTATCCGAGCCCAGCACCACGGCACCGCCAGACGCATCGGCTGACAGCGACTTCAGGCCGGCCCGCGCCTTGTCGCGCGCCACGCGGTTCACGTAGTCCAGCGGTGACTCGTCCGCCGTTCGGCGCTCGGCTACATCGACTTCGATGACGGAAAAATCAACGCCGAGCTGCTGCAGCAACTGCCGGCGGCGCGGCGACTTTGACGCGAGATGGAGCATGCGGGTTCCGAAATCACGATAGCAGGAGAAAGCATAGCGGGAGCCTTGCCTGCGCGCAGAGGTAGCTGCCCTGTCGATAGAATCGTTCGGCCGCGATCTCGCCACGAAGTATGTCATTCGCCATCGTCCCCGCCCGTGCACGCCGCTGCCCGCCACCATGCTCTAGCCGCCGGCTATGACCGGTGCCAAGGCTGCGCACCCGAGCAGCCTGCGGGGATGTACGCCTTCGTCGACCGCCTGCTGGCCCGCATGACGCTGGAGGAAAAGGTGGGTCAGTTGAGCATCGCCGACGCCAATTGCAAAGACCTCGGGCAACTGGTGCGTGAGTGCCATCTGGGCGGTACCAACGACGTATCGCCAGGGCCGGACCGGCGGACAAATCAGTATCAGCTTTGGCGGCCACTACCGTGGCGGATTCAATTGGCCGGCGCGACACACTGCCCAGGTGCTGCCAGAAATTGCCTGAGTTGCCCCTACAACACCAGGCCATACTCGCAAAACCCCCGATCACGCTGCCAGCCGACGGACTCGTACAGCGCCTGCGCGGGCAGGTTATCGAGGGCCGTGGAGAGCGACAGACTGGCGGCACCGAGATCGCGGGCATGCTCGGCAGCGGCGCTCAGCAAAGCCTTGGCCACGCCCTGCCGGCGCGCCATGATCGCGACAAACAGATCATTGAGCAGGTAGGTGCGCACCGCACGCACGGAGGAGAACAGTGGATAGAGCTGGGTAAAGCCGAGACCGACGCCAGTCTCGTCGACGGCCAACAGAATCTGCGATTCGTGGCGGGTCAGGCGCTCGGCCAGGAAGCTGCGTGCCCGATCCGGGTTCGCAGCCTGCCGGTAGAACTGGCGATAGCCGTCGAACAGCGGCACCAGAGTGTCGAGGTCGGTGAGGCTGGCAAGATGGATGTGGAAGCTCATGGCGTCAACGGGAAACGGGAAACGGGAAACGGGAAACGGGAGGAGCTTATCGCCTTCAATGCCACAGGCGTCTCGGTTTCCGCACCCGCTTCAGCCACGGTGGTACGGGTGGCCCGCAATGATCGTCGTGGCGCGATAAAGCTGCTCGGCCAACACCAGCCGCACCAGCATGTGTGGCAAGGTCAGTGGGCCCAGCGACCAGTGCTGGTCAGCACGCGCGAGCACCTCGGGGGCGTGGCCGTCAGGACCACCGATAAGGAACGCAAGATCACGGCCGTCCATGCGCCACTTCGCCAGTTGAACCGCCAGGTCTTCGCTGGACCATGTCTTGCCACGACCGTCCAGCACCACGACGCGGCAATCGGCAGGCAGGGCGGCAATCATCGCCACGCCCTCCTCCTGCATTGCCCGTGCATCATCGCGACCCTTGCCGCGGTGGCCGGGCTTCAGCTCGACCAGTTCCAGCGGCAGCTCATGCGACAACCGCTTGCGGTATTCGGCAAAGCCGGCGGCGACCCAGTCGGGCATCCGCTCGCCGACGGCGATCAGGCGCGCACGCATGACCGCCGCCGATCAAATGAAAGCTGGCGCAAAGCACCTTCGTTCACCTCCTCTCCCTCGCGCGGAGAGGATTGAGGTGAGGGGACAATCTCGCGGAAAACCAACGTCAAAGCGCCGTTTCGATCGAACATCCCCGCGAGCACCTCCCCTCATCGCCCTACAGGCGCCTTCTCCCCACCGCGGGGAAGAAAACGACGTCAGCCAGCTTGCGCCGCGTCCACTTCATATCCATGGTCGCCCACCGTCCACAGCCGCTCCAGGCCGTAAAACTCGCGGATGCGCGGCAGCATCACGTGGACGATTACGTCGCCCAGATCTACCAGTACCCATTCGCCTTCCCGCTCACCTTCCACGCCCAACGGCATCACGCCGGCTTTCTTGGCGTACTTGCCGACTTCGTCGGCGATGGATTTCACGTGGCGGGCGGAGGTGCCGGAGGCGATGACCAGCAGGTCGGCAATGGAGGTCTTGCCGCGGACGTCGATTTCGCGGACGTCCTTGGCTTTCAGGTCTTCAAGCGCGTCGATGACCGACTTGCGCAGAGTGGCCGTGGTGACGGCCTTGTTCGTGCGGGCTGTACTCAAGAGGATGGGCCTCGATGCAGGTTCGCAGCGCGAAATAGCGCAATTGCAGTATAACCGCCCAGCGCGGGCGACAAGTCAAGGCACGTTGGCGGCGGCATGGCCAATGGAGGCGGGCATGGCAGCGCGGATGCTCGCACCCCTAGCTGCCCTGCCCGGCCACGATGTTCACCGTGATCGCAATGATGAACACGTTGAAGAAGAACGCGATCACGCTGTGCAGCAAGGCTACCCGGCGCAGGTAACGACTGGTGATCTGTACGTCAGAGACCTGGAAGCACATGCCGATCACGAAGGCAAAGTAGACGAAATCCCAATAGTCCGGCTGCTTCGTGCCGGGAAACTCCAGGCCAGTGTGCTCGGCGCCGAAATTACCGTAGAAGCCGTGGGCGTAGTGAATCGCGAACATGGTGTTGAGGAACAGCCAGCTCAGCACCACGCTGCCGGCGCCGATGGCCAGCGCCAGCACCCCGCCGGCCCGCGCTGCCTGCAGCTCGTTGCCCAGTGCGACCAACACCACCACCGACAGCACGATGCCGCTCCACAGCACGCCCCATCGCCCGGTGTCCAGCGCGATCGCGCCGCTGCGAATGCTCGCCGGCGAGGCTCGCTGGAACATGCGTGCCAACAAACTGAAGAAGACCAGCGCAGCCACGTCAAAGCCCAGCAGAACGGCGTTCGCCAGATGGAATCCATGATTGAGCAGGACCACCAGCACCAGCACGAAGATGCCAAGCGAAAGACTGGTCCAGGGCCGATGTCGTGCGAATCGCCAAGGCCGCCAGGGGTGACGCTGTCGTTCGCTCGGCTCCGGTGGCGCTGCCTGCTCGCTCATGGCGACGCCCCATGGGATCCGGCATGCCTGCGCCGTTGCATCGGTACGCGTGCTTCAGCTTCGCGTGGCAACGCACTCTCCTTCATCGACCGCCATCGGCCGCCCAGCGATATTACCCACAGTTTCAGGCGAGCAGATCGGCGTAGGCCGGATGGCGTTTGATCCAGGCTGCCGCGAACGAGCAAGCGGGCACGACCCGCCAGCTATTCGCACGCGCTACGTCCAGGGCGGACTGCACCAGCGCGGAGGCGATGCCGCGGCCACCGACGGCAGCAGGCACTTCGGTGCGGGTGATCGTCATGACCGAAGCTGCCAGGCGATAATCGAGCAGGCAATCGACATCGTCCACGCGAGTGGTGAAACGTCGGGCAGCCTGATCATGCTGGATGGAGGGCGACATGCGGCACCTGCTTGCGGCAGAAAGCGCCAGCATACGATCTGCAGCAGGCAAACGGGTGTGAAGACCTCGATCCCGAAAATTCGCGCGGACTGCATGCCAGGTCTGGCACCGTGGTCGCTGTCCATTGAATCCACGCAGGAGCACGTCATGAAGAAATCCGCATCCGCCCATTGGTCTGGCAGTATCAAGGAGGGCCAGGGCACGATCTCGACCCAAACCGAAGCGTTGCGTGACGCACCTTATGGCTTCAAGTCGCGTTTCGAGGACGGACCAGGTACCAATCCGGAGGAACTGATCGGCGCGGCCCATGCCGGCTGCTATTCCATGGCGCTGTCGTTGGGCCTGGGTGAAGCCGGGCTCACCGCCGACAGCATCGATACCAAGGCCGTGGTGAGCCTGGACAAGGACGGCGACGGTTTCACGATCAGTGCCGTCCATCTGACCTGCGAGGCCAAGGTGCCCGGTGCCGACAAGAGGACTTTCGACCGCATCGCCGAGGCAACCAAGCAGGGTTGCCCGGTCTCCAAGGTACTGAAGGCCAGCATCACCCTGGACGCCCGACTACTCTGAACGCCGACTCAGGCTGCGGCTAGATCATCCAATGACTTCACCGCGGTTTCGCCCCGACGCCGCTGGCGCACAGCCTGCGCCAGCCGCTTCAGTACCCGTACCGAGGTATCCCAATCAATGCAGCCATCGGTAATGCTCTGGCCGTAGCGCAACGGCTGACCGGGTCGCAGCTCCTGGCTGCCGCCGGTCAGATGGCTTTCCACCATCACGCCCAGGATGCGTCGCTCGCCGGCAGCAATCCGTGCCGCAAGATCGTCAATCACCAGCGGCTGGTTTTCCGGTTGTTTGCCGCTGTTGGCGTGGCTGACGTCGATCATTACCTTGCCCGGCAGACCGGCCCTGGCGATCAGTGCACAGGCGCCATCGACGCTTGACGCGTCGTAGTTGGGCAACTTGCCACCACGCAAAATCACATGGCAATCGCCGTTGCCGCTGGTGGCTGCCACGGCCGCGCGGCCATTCTTGGTGACCGCCATGAAATGATGCTCTTGCCGCGCCGCCTGCACCGCATCCACGGCGACCTTCACGTTGCCACCGGTGCCATTCTTGAAGCCGACCGGGCATGACAGACCGGAGGCCAGCTCGCGATGCACCTGGCTCTCGGTGGTGCGCGCGCCGATCGCCCCCCAGGCCACCAGGTCGGCGATGTACTGCGGCGTGATCATGTCGAGGAATTCGCAACCGGCCGGCACGCCCAGCGCATTGATGTCGCGCAGCAGAGTGCGTGCCATGCGCAGCCCCTTGCCGATGCGGAAACTACCGTCAAGATCAGGGTCGTTGATCAGGCCTTTCCAGCCCACCGTGGTGCGCGGCTTCTCGAAATACACGCGCATCACGATCTCCAATGCGTCGCCCAGCTCCTGGCGCCACGGCGCCAGCCGGCTGGCATATTCCAACGCGGCGCGGGTATCGTGGATCGAGCATGGTCCGATCACCACTGCCAGGCGATCGTCGCTTCCGGCGATGATCGCGTGCAGCGCTTGCCGCGAAGCCTTCACAGTGGCAATCGCAGCGTCTGGAACAGCGCAGTCGCGCATGACCTCGTCCGGGGTGCTGAGCGGGGTGATGGCGCGGATGCGCAGGTCGTCGGTGGGGTGCATGGGGCGGCTCTCCTGGTGGTTCCCGGATGGCGGCCAAAAAAAACCGCCAGGGATGCTGGCGGTTCGGTGTGATGGTGTCGATCAGTTCATCAAGATCGCGCGCACGCCGCCGCCGTTGGCTTCGGATAGCCGTAAAACCAGAAGGACGGGCGGGCGAATGCAGGATGCATGGGTGCTATTGATACCACAACGGACGTCCAAATCAAACCGCACATGATCCGCACGATAAACTGGGCGCATGTCCTCGCCATTCGAACTGCTGACCCGCCCTGCCCGCGAGCCGATCCGTCGCTGGGTACTGAGCGCCTTCCCGCGCACCGATGCCAGCGGCCTCGACTACGACCATCCCCGTGGCGATCCCGGCTTGTTCGGCCCGGACAGTGCCACCTGGCGGGTGCATTCGGATTTCCCCGGGATGCTGGCCGGCGGGCTGGCCGCACTGACCCTGCAAGCGCTGCACCCGCTGGCGCTGGCCGGGGTATGGGATCACTCCAATTTCCGCGGCGATCTGCTGGGCCGGCTGCGTCGCACCACCGCCTTCGTCGGTGGCACCACCTATGCGCCGCATGCCCAGGCCGAAGCACTGATTGCACACGTGCAACAGATCCACGACCACATCACTGGCCACGGCGAGGACGGACGTCCCTACAGCGCCAACGATCCGCATCTGCTCACCTGGGTACATGTGAGCGAGGCGTACTGTTTCCTGCGTGGCTACCGCCGCTACAGCCATATCGCGCTGCCGTCCGGGGCCGCTGACCGCTATTACCACGAAGTACGCAAGGTCGCTGAGTTGCTCGGTGCGCGCGACGTGCCTGCATCCGAACATCAGGTGGCCGACTATTTCCGGGGCGTCCAGTCCGAACTGGCATATACCCGGCGCTCGCAGGTGGTGCTCGGCCTGCTGGCGCAGGTGCGCCTGCCGGTACCCGCAGCAAGCTTGTCGCGAGACCTGTTCCTGCTCGCCAGCCACGCCCTGCTGCCGAACTGGGCCTCCACCATGCTGAGGCACACACTGCGGCAGCAACGCCAGGCACGCTTCGCTGCCCACGCGCTGTGGTCGATCGCGCCGGTGTTCCGCGCCGCGTTGCGCGACGGTATCGCCAGCCGCGCCTGTCGGCGCATGGACGTTCCGCCGGAATCATTGCAGCGCTGGGCCTAGCAGCTAGCTGCAGAGGGCTTTCCCGCCCCTGCCATGCACCGGATCCGGCACCCGCCGTGCCCGAGCTGCGGCAGGTCATCCGGGGACCGCATCGGCAGGATGCGTTTCAACACCCCGCCGCGGCCATCGTGCCGCCATTGACAGCCCGGCTGCATCGGCTAACGTCACCCGGCAAGCACCAGTCAGGGGTTTCCGTGGCGACACTCATTCCCACCCGCAACAGCTGCCTGCCACGCATGACTGGCGGCGAGAAGCGCGTCTCCGAGCGGCTGGAACAAAAGCTCGAGGACGACTACCTGCTGTGGTACGACGTGCCGGTCGGACTGCGCCAGCGGCATCCGGATTTTGTGGTGTTTCACCCGCGTCGCGGCCTGCTGGTGCTGGAGGTGAAGGACTGGAAGGCCGACACCATCCGCCACGCCGACAGCACTCAGTTCACGCTGGTCACCGAGCGCGGCCTGGTCAAGGAGAACAATCCGCTGCTGCAGGCGCGCGCCTATGCGCTGGAGATCGGCGTGGTGCTGGAACGCGACCCCGCCCTGCGCCACCCCGAGGGTTCGCGCTACGCCGGCAAGCTGATCATGCCGTGGGGCTGGGGCGTGGTGCTGGCCAATATCACCCGCAAGCAGTTCGACGAGGGCGCGCTGGGCGAGGTGTTGCCCGAACACCTGGTGATCTGCCGCGACGAACTGTACGAGACGGTCGAGGCCGAGGCGTTTCAGCAACGCCTGTGGGCGATGTTCCCGCAGGTCTATCCGGTGGCCATGACCCTGCCGCAGATCGATCGCGTGCGCTGGCACCTGTTCCCCGAATTGCGGGTGGAGGCCGGCAGCGGCCAGTTCGGCCTGTTCGGTCCCACCGACGACGCCGTGCGGCCGCTGGAGATTCCCGACCTGGTCAAGGTGATGGACGCGCAGCAGGAACAGCTGGCGCGCTCGATCGGCGGCGAGCACCGGGTCATCCACGGCGTGGCTGGCTCGGGCAAGACCATGATCCTCGGTTTTCGCGCGATGCAGCTGGCGCGCGAAATGGACAAACCCATTCTGGTGCTCTGCTACAACAAGACGCTGGCGGCACGGCTGGAACAGCTGGTCGGCGAGCGCGGCCTGAGCGAGAAGGTGCAGGTCTACAACTTCCACAAGTGGTGCCGCAAGATGCTGGTCGCCTATCACGCGGATCTGCCCGTCCAGGGCAGCGAGGACTTCTTCGGACAGATGGTGCAGAACGTGATCGACGGCGTGGATCGCGGCCAGATCCCGCGCTTCCAGTACGGCGCCGTGCTGGTCGACGAAGGCCATGACTTCGAGCCGGACTGGTACAAGCTGATCGTGCAGATGATCGATCCGGTCACCAACTCGCTGCTGGTCCTGTACGACGACGCACAGAACATCTACGGCAACACCGACCGCCGCAAGATCAGCTGGAAGAGCCTGGGTGTACAGGCGCAGGGCCGCACCACCATCCTCAAGCTCAACTACCGCAACACGCTGGAAATCCTTTCGGTGGCGCGCGCGTTTGCCCACGACCTGCTGCAGTCACGCAGCGACGACGACGACGGCGTGCCGCTGATCGCCCCGGAAAGCGCCGGCCGCCGCGGTGCCGTGCCCGAACTGGTGCGCGCCGACAGCGCCCGCGCCCAGCTCGACGTGCTGGTGGCGCGGCTGCGTGACGAACACGCGCGCGGCCGCCCCTACTCCGACATCGCGGTGCTCTATCGCAACCAGTGGGAGGGCGAAAAGCTGCATGAGATCCTGCAGCGCCTGGACATTCCCACCCGCCTTGCCGACAACGCCGGCAAGCAGACCCTGTTCGTGGTCGAGGACAGCGTCAAGCTGATCACCATGCATTCCAGCAAGGGCCTGGAGTTCCCGTTCGTGATCATCCCCGGCCTCGGCTCGCTGCCCAAGGAAGGCCAGCGCGAAGCCGACGAGGCGCGCCTGCTCTATGTAGCGATGACCCGCGCCACCGATCGCCTGCTGCTGATCCACCACGACGACTCGGTGTTCTCCAAGCGCATCCGTGACTCGATCAACGAGGTGCAGGGGCAGCTGGATGACGTCGGCGAGCGCGACGTCGGATAACCACGCCCGGCGCGGAAAAAAGAAAGGAAGGTGCCGCATCTTGCATTGCCACACACAGCTAAAGATTGACAGCAACTGTGCGCCGTCGTGCCGACTCGACCAACCACCTCACCAGATTGGGCGGCGGCTGCGCCGCTCATCCACCAACTCAGTGCCGGTACGGTGCCAGCAGGCCGAGCTGATCAAACAGCCCCGTCGGCAACTGATAGCGCGGCTCACGGCCGGCGGCAAGCAGCTCGCGAATGCGCGTGGCGGAAATCGCCAACGGTGTGACCGCCAGCGCAACCAGGCGACCAGCCGGCGCGGACTGCAACACGGCGGGATTGTCCACCCAGCGATCACCAGTCTCCCGCTGCAGTTCCTCCGGCAACGAGGCCTGCCCACCCGGTCGGCTGAGGACGCCGATATGCGCCAGTTCGAAGAGTCGGCGCCAGTCGTGCCAGCCCGGCAAACCGGCGAACGCATCGGCACCGAGCAGCAGCACCAGCGGGCGCTCACCATTTTCAGCACGCAGCTCGGTCAGGGTATCGACCGTGTAGGAAGGCCCGCTGCGCGCCAGCTCGCGCGCATCCACGATCAGGCGTGACTGGCGGCGCAACGCTACCTCCAGCATCGCCAATCGTTGTGGCGCGCTGGCGACCGGCGGCGAACGATGTGGCGGGATGCCAGAAGGCATCATCAGCACGTCGGCATCGAGCAGCTCGGATGCTTCCCAGGCCACGCACAGGTGGCCAAGATGGATCGGATCGAAGGTACCGCCGAAGACCGCCAGCGGCTTCACGCCAGCGCCTTGGCCGCACGCGGCTCGGCGATGGCGACAATCAGTCGCTCGGCTTCCAGCCACGCATTGCCGGCTTCACGCCCCTTCGCTATGCGATCGATCCGCGCGGCACGCGCCAGGCATTGCAACCAGTGGTCACGCGGCGCGCGGCGCAGTGCCTGGCGGAACATCGGCTCGCGCGACTGCCATAGCCGCTCTGCCTTGGCCTGTGCGGCGAAGTTCTGCGCATTGGCCAGGCGCAGCGCCAGTTGCAGTTGATTGACCAGCCAGCCCATCAGTGCAATCAGCTCGTCGCCTTCGGCGCGCAGGCCGGCCAGTACGCGCAGCGCGCGCGCGGCATCGCCGGAGAACGCCGCATCGGTGAGTTTGAAGACGTCGTAACGGGCACTGTCGGCCACCAGGTTTTCCATCTCGGCCGCGTCGATTCGACCCTCGCCGTGCAATACCAGCAACTTGTCGACTTCCTGTGCGGCGGCGAGCAAATTGCCTTCGACCCGCTCGGCCAGCAAGGCTACGGCGTCCGCCGTGGCGGAGAGCCCGCGTGAAGCGAGCCGCGCGCTGATCCACGCGCTCCACTCATGCGACCTCGGTGCGTTGAGCACCACCATGGTGCCGCTTGCGTCGAGCTTCCGGCTCCAGGCACCTTCGTGCTTGTTGCTCCATTCGAGTGCGGTGATCAGCAAGGTGACATCCGGCGGTGGGTCCGCGCAGAACGCGTTGATCGCCTTGGCGCCCTCGGTGCCAGGCCGCCCCGTGGGCAGACGCAGGTCGATCAGCCGGCGACTGGCGAACAGCGACATGCTGGCCCCGGCGCGGGCCAGGTCATTCCAGTCGAAATGCTGGGTGACTTCGAGCACCTCGCGTTCGCTGTACCCCAGCTTCCTCGCTTGCATGCGCAGCGCATCGGCCGCTTCCAGCACCAGCAGCTCGTCGCCAGCCAGCAGGTAGACCGAGTCCAGGCGATCCGTCGCCAACGCTTTCGACCACTGGCTCGGGCTCAACGGCATCAGTGCGAGCTGGCTGCCGGCGCAGGATGCCTGCCAGCGGCCTGCAGGCGGAACATGATGGCCTGCACCATGTTGCTGTCGAGGCTCTTTTTGATCTGTTCGACCTGTGAAGCATTGCCCACCGTATTGCTGGCGTCGTAACTGTATTCACGCGACATGTTGATGCTCTGCGGCAGCACGATGGCCTGTCCGGCAGCATCGGTGACGCTGAAGCGCACCGCGTAGTGAATCGCGTATTCGCTGATGCGCGCGTAGCCGCCCGAGGTCAGCGTATCGGTACTGAACGCCGCAGTCGGCACCTTGAGCTCGGCAATACCCGGCCCGGCGTCGTCCTCGACGGTGACGCCGGCGCTCTCCAGCGCACGCGCGAGTTGGCGCTGGAAGTCGCTGCTGCCAGCGGCTGTGAGATGCACCCGCTGCATCGAGGCCGGCAGGTCGGCATTCTGGCGCAGGTGAAAACCGCAGGCGCCCAGCGCGAACGCAACAAGCAGCAACAGTGAAGCCTGGATCGGGCGGCACAGCTTGATCGAGCTCATGATTGTCATCCTGCGACGATGTTGACGATCTTGCCGGGCACCACGATGACCTTGCGTACCGTCATGCCTTCAAGGAAGTGCGCCACCTGTGGTTGTGCACGGGCCAGCGCCTCGGCGTCACCCTTCGACGCGCTGACCGGCAACTCGATTGTCGCCCGTAACTTGCCGTTGATTTGCACCGCCATGGTTACCGCGTCACGCACCAGTGCGGCCGGGTCGGGTTGCGGCCACGGCTGGTCTTCCAGCACGGACGGCGCGTGCCCGAGCACCTGCCACAGTGCATGACTGATGTGCGGCACCACTGGATTGAGCAGCAACACCATCGCCTCCAGCGCCTCATGGCGCACCGCGCGGCCCTGCTCGCTCTGGTCGCTGAACTTGCCCAGCGCATTGAGCAGTTCCATCAAAGCGGCGATCGCGGTATTGAACGCGTGGCGCCGACCAAAATCGTCGCCGACCTTCTGAATCGTCTCGTGCAATTGGCGACGCAGTACTCTCTGGCCGGCATCCAGCGCGGCCGGATCGGTCTGTGGATGATCCGGGTTCGCCGCATGCGTGGTCACCTCGCGCCACAGCCGCTTGAGAAAGCGCGCCATGCCTTCGACACCGGCTTCGCTCCATTCCAGCGATTGTTCCGGCGGCGCGGCGAACATCGAGAACAGGCGCACCGTGTCGGCACCGTACTTGTCGACCATGGTCTGCGGGTCGATGCCATTGTTCCTGGATTTGGACATCTTTTCGGTGCCGCCACTCTGCACCGGCTTGCCGTCGGCCTTGAGCACGGCGCCGACCAGGCGCCCCTTGTCGTCGCGCCGTACCTCAACGGCAGCGGGGTTGATCCAGTCCTTGGTGCCGTCGGCATTGTCGCGGTAAAACGTGTCGGCGATCACCATGCCCTGGCACAGCAGGTTTTGTGCCGGTTCGTCGGAATGAACCATCCCGGCGTCACGCAGCAGCCTGTGATAGAAGCGGAAATACAGCAGGTGCATGATTGCGTGTTCGATGCCGCCGATGTACTGGTCGACCGGCAGCCAGTAATTCGCCCGCGCATCGATCTGC
>CAJDTN010000029.1_pt1 | contig 28733 bp, 27 predicted proteins | sample 7389801 | NCBI WGS metagenome assembly CAJDTN01 (sample SAMEA7055653, study PRJEB34461) | soil metagenome | biome: terrestrial ecosystem; feature: Peninsula; material: soil | place: Antarctica | collected 2016
CGTGCGGCGCCGGTCTGAACCGGTGCCGCACGATGAAACTCGGTAGCCGGACGCGCCAGCGTCACCGCGTTACGATGGAGGCCGGGCCAGAGGGCCCGGCCTCTTTCCATGTCAACGTTACCGCTGCGGAGCCACCCATGCGCAAGATCCTGACCCTGCTTGTACCCGTCGTGCTGCTGAGCGCCTGCAGCTGGGGTATCACCATGGACCCCGACGCCAAGAATGTGCGAACGGCCTGGAGCGGCGATGTCGCCGCCTGTCAGGAACGCGGCAAGGTCACCGTGTCGGTAATGAACCGCGTCGGCCCGGTCGATCGCAACAACATCACCGTACGCGACGAACTCGAAGTGTTGGCGCGCAACGAAGCAGCCAAGATGCACGCCAACACCATCAAGCCGTTGGCCGAGCCCGTCGATGGCTCGCAGGCGTGGGGTGTGTACCAGTGCGGTGCGAGCGCACTGAAGCCCGGCCAGGCCAAGCCGGCAGGTGCGGCGTCCACCGGTGAGGTGCAGACGTTTCCGATAAAGAATGGTTGAGTCGGGCGATTTCTTCGCGCGAATCGTTGATGGACGAGAGTGCCAAAGCTGGCCGTCATGGATGGCGTGTGGGTGAATGTGCTCGCGGCCGCGAACTTCACTGACGCACGCGTGATGGTTTTACGCGATCGGGCTGCGGAATCCCGAAAAGTGCACGCTGAGCCCTTGCGGCCGCTTCGTGACCGGACCCCGCTCCCGTCGCTGACAACGGTTGATCAGTCCAGCATCTTCAATAGCGCCTGTGCGGCCGGCTCGGATGACGCTGGATTCTGACCGGTGATCAACAGTCCATCGGTGATCACGTAAGGCTGCCAATCGCCGGACTTGCTGTAGTTGCCACCGTTCTGCTTGAGCATGTCCTCGACCAGAAACGGCACGACCTTGGTCAGGCCAACTGCCTCTTCCTCGGTATTGGTGAAGCCGGTGACCGACTTGCCTTGCACCACGAACTGGCCGTCCGCCGACTTTGCGTGACGCAGGATCGCTGGCGCGTGGCATACCGCGGTGACCGGCTTGCCCGCGGCCAGCATGGCTTCGATCAGCGCGATCGAGTCGGCGTCCTCGGCCAGATCCCACAGTGGGCCGTGGCCGCCCGGATAGAACACCGCGTCGAAATCGCCGGCGGCGACGTCCCGCAGCTTGCGCGTGCTGGCCAACAACGCTTGCGCCGGGGCGTCGCCCTTGAAGCGACGGGTCGCGTCGGTTTGGGCAGACGGGTCATCGCTCTTGGGGTCAAGTGGTGGCTGCCCGCCGAGCGGCGTGGCCAAAGTAATCTGCGCACCAGCGTCCTTGAACACATAGTAGGGCGCGGCGAATTCTTCCAGCCAGAAGCCGGTCTTCTGGCCGGTTTGACCAAGCTGGTCGTGCGAGGTGAGCACCATGAGGATCTTCATGCAGGTTTCCGATTGAGGGGAATGGCGGCAGCGGACGCTTGCGCCTTGCTGATTGAAGATGGGGACACACGTCGCAATGACCAAGGAGTAGGCCGGCCACCGGGCTTTCGCCGAACCGAGGACGGAGGGAATCGAGTGACCTTGAAGCACGGTTCGCGGCTACCCACGCCTCACATCTGACTGCTGCCGGCGGCTTCCGCCAGATCGGATGCGAACGGGGTACCCTTGACCCCTCGCCAGGCGTGCCGGAACGAGTAGGAGCGGGTACATGAGGGGTTGGAACGCTTCGTTCAAACGCGCATTCGTAGAACTCCGCCGTCGCCGCGTATTCCGCGTCATGGCGGTGTACATGGTGGTGGGCTGGCTGCTGATACAGGTTGGCGACGCCACTTTCGAGTCCCTGGGATTCCCGGCGTGGGCGATGAGGCTGCTGATCGTGCTGTTGGGACTGGGTTTCGTGCTGGCGCTGGCGCTGGCATGGATCTACGACATCGGCGAGCACGGAATCGAGCGTACCGCGCCGGTCGAGCTGGCCGCTGCCGCGCCACCCGATGCCTCGGTCGGGATTTTGCCGTTCACCGACCTCAGCGAGGCCAAGGACCAGGACTATTTCTGCGACGGGCTGGCCGAGGAAATCCTCAATGCGCTGACTGCGGTGAATGGCTTGCGCGTCGCCTCGCGCACGTCCTCATTCCGGTTTCGTGACGGTAGCATCGATGCCCGGGAAATCGGGCGCGCCCTCAATGTCGCGGCGATCATGGAAGGCAGTGTGCGCAAGGTCGGCCAGCGCATCCGCGTCACCGCACAACTGATCGATGCCGGCAACGGTTATCACCTCTGGTCGGAGAACTTCGACCGTGCGCAGGAGGATATCTTCGCGATCCAGGAAGAGATCGCACGCAGCATCGTGCGCGCGTTGCGGGTCAAACTGAAGACACCCGAGGTGCTCGATCTGGGCCGCTACGCGCCTCGCGACCTGTCCGCCTATGATTTCTACCTGCGCGGACGGCAGATGCAGGTGATGAAGAGTACGGGTACGTGGGAAATGGCGCCGGAGATGTTCCGGCGCGCCATCGAGATAGACCCTGAGTATGCGCAGGCGCATGCCGGTTTGGCCGATGCGCTGGTGCATCTTCTGCTTTGGCGCCAGGTGGCGCTCGACGGCGTGCTCGAGGAGGCCAGGCAGGCGAGTACGCGTGCGCTCGAACTGGCGCCGGAACTGGGCGAGGCCCACGTCGCGCGCGCCAACACCCTGTTGCTGGCCGGCGACTACGATGCGGCGATAGCGGAATTCGAGTGCGCGATCGCGCTGAACGATTCGCTTTATGAAGCACACTACTACCTGGCAAGGACCTGCTATGCGCAGGGGCACTTCGCGCGCGCGCGATCGAGGAGTTCGAAGTCGCGCATCGCTTGCGTCCCGACGAATTCCAGGCCCTGGCTTTGGCCACCGAGGTGGCTGTCTCGATGGGGAACCTGGCGCTGGCTGCCGATATTGCCCGGCGCGCCCTGGCCAATGCCCTGGCGGAAGCCGAGTGCGACCCGGAGAACGAGCGCGCCCGCTACTTCGCCGGCCTGATGCAGTTGCACCTGGGTGACAAGGAGAGTGGGCGGCGCAATGTCGAAGCCGCGCTGCGGTTGCGCCCCGACGACTACGGCACGCTGTACAACGCCGCATGCTTCTATGCAAAGGCGAATGAACCCGATCGTGCAGTGGAATTGCTGGAATGCGCGGTCGGCAAAGGCCGAGGCTTTCGCGACTGGATCGAGAATGACGGCGATCTCGACAGCTTGCGCGGACTCCAAAAATTCCAGGATATCGTGTCGCGACTTGGTTTCTACGGCCAAAAAGGCGGCTGAGATGTTCGACACCACCCTGCAACTCGATTGCGCCGGCCGCGCTATCAAACTGAGGTAGAACAGGGTCAGGTTGAGATGGCCCGGGTTTGGCGCATCCCCATGAACGGGATTGGACTGCTCCGTTCCCGACCTTCGTATCGCAACGTCGCGCGCCAGCGCAACGCGTCAGTCGCGCGTGGCCCGCGCCTCGCTGGCCACCACCCAGGCGATCACCTGCGCCGCGAGTTGGTCCGTTGCCTGGCCGAACGCAGTCACCACCTGCGGCACTTCCTTGCCGGCGACCGGTTGGCGAATATCAAAGCGGCGTGTGGCTATGATTTTCTGGGAGCGACCCTGCACGAGTTGGGCGTCATAGCGGATCACCACCACCGGCACGCCTTGCACGTATTCGCTCTGGAAGGCGCGGAGGTCGCCGGTCAATTCCAGGTCCGCCTGCAACCGTGCTTCATCGCTACTCAGTGCCGCGAAGCGACCGTCCGTGCGGAATGCGTCAAGCAGGCGGTCACGCAGCAATCGTGGTGCACGATCACTCCAGCGTGCGCCGTCGTAGGCGGTGATCACGTTGTTCTGGGGTAGTACGGCGATGTGGCTGCTGTCCAGGGCACGTGCCGCTTGCGGCGTGACGATGCGCAGTGACTCCGGCACCACTGTCTGGTGTGCGGTCGGCGCCACCGGGGTGGCTGGCAACAGATAGACGTTGGGTGCTTCGCTTCTGGGCAGGATCGAGCAGCCGCCAAGCAGCATGCCGAGCGCAATCGCCGCACAGTCATGGCGCAGGTTCATGGTTTGAACTCCTTGGTCTTGTCGCGGCCGAGCAGGTAGCCGCTCGGGTTGTCGTCAAGCTTGCGCGAAATGTTCTGTAGCGATTCCAGCGTCTTGCGCAGCTCGATCAGCGCCGGCCCGATTTCCCCCAGGCCGCGCATGCCGTTGTTCAATCCATCGCGATTGTCGTTGAGCAATCGGTCGATGCTGGCGGTGGCACGTTGCAGCGATGTCATCGACGCCTGCATGCTTTCCAGTGCTGCCTTGCCAGGACCGTTGATCAGTCCGTTGGCATTGCGTGCCAGTTCCTCGGTCTGCGCCAGCATGGCGTTGGTGTTGCGGCTGGCTATGGCCAGTTGTTGCAGCAACTGGCGAATGTCGTCGCGCTGTTCGGCCACGGCGCCGGTCATCTGGTCCAGATGGGCCAGCGTGTTGTTGATGTGCTGCACATTGTCATCTGACAGCAGGTGGCTGGCTTTGGAAACGACCTCGTTGATATTGAGCATCAGGTCTTCGCCGCCGGCGAGCAGCTTGGTCAGCGGCGACGGATCGGCGACGATGACACCCACGAGACCGTCGTGCCCGCGCAAGGTGGGTGACTGGGGTGAGCCGCCGCTGAGCTGGATGATCGACAGCCCGGTCAGGCCAGTCAGGGCAAGCTTGGCACGGGTGTCTTGTTTGACCGGCGTATCGGCGGCTACCCGGATGCGCGCCAGCACACGTCGCGGATCGGCCGGGTCAAGTTTCAGTCGTGTCACGTCGCCGACCTTGATGCCGTTGTACTGCACCGCGGCGCCCTGGCTGAGGCCGCTGACCGCCTCGTTGAACACCACGTCGTAATCATGGAATGCCCGGTCCGTGCTGGTTTTGGCCAGCCACAGGCCAAACAGCAGGGCAGCGGTCACCACGATCACGGTGAACAGGCCGATCAGCACATGATGTGCGCGTGTTTCCATCTCAGATCTTCTCCGTCAAGCGTTGGGCCGCGTGTTCTGCCGCGCGGCCGCGTGGGCCATGGAAATAGGCCTGTACCCATGCGTCGTCTGTTGCAGCAACGACCTCCAGCGGGCCGGCCACCAGCACCTTCTTTTGCGATATCACGGCGACGCGATCACACACGGTATACAAGGTGTCCAGATCATGCGTGACCAAAAACACCGTCAGTCCAAGCGCATTGCGCAACGTCAATAGCAATTGGTCGAATGCGGCGGCGCTGATCGGGTCGAGCCCGGCGGTGGGCTCGTCCAGAAACAGGATTTCCGGATCGAGCGCCAGCGCACGTGCCAGTGCCGCCCGTTTGATCATGCCGCCGGATAGCGCTGACGGCGGCTTGTGTGCGGCATCACGCGGCAGGCCGGCCAGTGCCAGTTTCACACCCGCCATGTGAGTCGCGTCTTCACGATCCAGGCCGCCATGTTCGATCAGCGGTAGCGCGACGTTTTCGGCCACGGTCAATGAGGAGAACAACGCGCCACGCTGGAACAGCACGCCAAAGCGTCGCTCGATCTGCGAGCGATGTTCAGCAGGCAGTGCCAGCAGATTCTCGCCGAACACACGGACGGTGCCGGCTGTTGGTCGCAGCAGTCCGACGATCGAGCGCAGCAGCACGGATTTGCCACTGCCCGAACCACCGACCACGCCGAGGATCTCGCCGCGATGGACCTCCAGGTCGAGATTATCGTGTACGGTCTGCACGCCGAAACGATTGATCAGGCCGCGCACTTCGATCACGGCTGCAGGCGTCGCAGCAGCTTCTGTCGGTGCGCTCACCAGCCCAGCTCCATGAAGAACAAGGCGGCGGTCGCATCGACCACGATCACCACGAAGATGGATTGCACCACGCTGGAGGTAGTGTGTTCACCGACCGATTGTGCGCTGCCGCTGACACGAAATCCTTCCAGGCAACCGATGACCGCAATCAGGAACGCAAACACCGGCGCCTTGCTCATGCCTACCAGGAAGTGTCGAGCGTCGGTGTCGGCATGCAACATGGACAGGAACATGGCCGGCGTGATGTCCAGCGCGAAGATGCATACCATGGCGCCGCCGATGATGCCGGCAAGCATGGCCAGGAAACTCAGCAGGGGTAGCGAGATCAGCAACGCCAGCACGCGCGGCAGCACCAGCAACTCCATCGGGTCGAGGCCGAGCGTCCGGATGGCGTCGATTTCCTCGCCCGATTTCATCGAGCCGATCTGCGCGGTGAACGCGCTGGCGGTGCGACCGGCCAGCAGGATCGCAGTCAACAGCACGCCAAATTCGCGCAGAAAGGAAATGGCCACCAGATCCACGGTGTAGATCGATGCACCGAAATCAGCGAGCACCGTGGCGCCAAGGAAGGCCACCACCGCACCGACCAGAAAAGACAACAACGCCACGATCGGCACGGCGTCCAGTCCGATCTGTTCCACATGCGCCACCAGCGAGGTCATGCGCCAGCGGCGTGGACGCCACAGACAGCGCGCGAAGGTCTCCAGCGTCAGCCCGATGAAGCCAAGCAGTTGCAATGTCTGATGGTAGAAGTTGTCGACCGCTGCGCCGACGCGTTCCAGCAACTGTGACCACGCAGGAGGCGGTTTGGGCTGCGGATGACGGCGATACTCATGCAACGCGATGCCGACCGTTTCCAGCAAGGCGCGGCGTGCCAGCGGCCAGCGCGCGGTCCCTTGCGCCAGATCCCGCAGTCGGGTGGCACCAAGCAAGTCGGCCAGCAAGGCAGCACCAGCGGTGTCGAGTGTGTCGACGCCGTCCAGATCAATGCTGGTCTGCGCATTGACGCGTCCGCGCAAACCCAGCAGCGCGCGTTCCAATGCTGCGTAATGCGGCAGTGTCCAATCCCCGTGAATGCGCAGGCAAGCCGGTGTGGTTGCCAGATCCAGCTCCGCAAAGGTCGGTGCGGTTGCAGTCATGCGGCCAGCATAGTGGGTAATCCCCATTCCCGGCAGGCTCCCGGAGCGGAGTTGCGCGACAGGTGTTGGATGTTACATTGACGTGATAACGCTGGGCGCGATGTTTGGACGCCGGCGGGCTTGGAGCGGGGCCAGAATCACTTGCTGATCGATCGTCAATGAAGGTTACGTCTTTTCACCGTCGCTCGGTTCTTCAGCTGGCCCGCGCCGTCACGGAATGGCGACGGCCGGCAGCCGGCAGGCAGGAAGTTGAATCCAAGCCAGGCAGGTGAACCGGAGTCTTGTACATCCGCCGGCTGAGATGAGCTGGTCTGCCCGGCAAGCGGTCATGGCTTCGGAGGCGCGGATGCGCATCCGGCCAGCGCCAAACCCGCAGCCAGCAACACACACTCTCGCAGCCGTGCTTGAACTTCCTGGACAAGTCGTCGAACGCACGCTTCTCGCGCAGACACCGACATACGCCGCGTCTCGTCTCTGTTTCTCACCTCAAACGGCCGGCGGCTGTCACGCGCCGGTCAATACAGTCCCGTTACGCTTCCTCGTCCTGTAGTTGGGAGAATCAGTTGAACAGAGACGAGCGCCGCCTCAACCATCAGCTCGACCGCATGGAACGGAGCCTTCCGCGGTGGCTGCACCGCATCCTCAAATGGCTGCGGGAGCCCAACGCCGTTTGGGTGCGCATGCCCGTAGGCGGGCTCCTCATCCTGGGCGGTGTCCTCAGTATTTTTCCTCTACTGGGCTTGTGGATGCTGCCGCTCGGGCTGATTTTGCTGGCGCAGGACATTCCCTTCCTGCGCCGTCCGCTTCGACGCGCCCTGATCTGGGCTGAAAGGCGTTGGATCCGCTGGAAGCAACGCCGCCGCAGGCGCTGACGACCGAAACCGCGTCAGGTTTACTTCCCGTACTTCCACCGCGACCGGAATGGATTGTCCGTCATCGCCAGCGGACTGTAACCATGGAACACCTCGAACGCCTTGGCCGGCATTCTGGCCAGCACCGGAATGTCGGCGGCTTGAGCTTGGATCGAGTGGGGCGATCACATCGGCGGAGGCGGCAGGTCCCCCGCCTTTTCGGTGGGTGTCCGGAACGCTGCGTTACAGAAGGGGCGAGGTTCGCTTCCTGATCTTCGCCAAGTGGGCCGACTGCGAGTGTAGATGGCGGCGATATCAGGCTGCTGTGTCCGCGCGCAGCAGGTCGTCCATCGGCTTTGCCTGGCTGAATAGCCATCCCTGCGCAAACACGACGCCGTGCCCGCACAGGAAATCAGCTTGCGCGGGGGTTTCCACGCCTTCGCTGATCAGGATCAGGTTGAGCGACTTGGCCATGTCGATGATGTGCAGCACGACTTCGCTGGTGACCGAGTCGGTACCGATCGCGTCGACGAACACCTTGTCGATCTTCAGGTAGTCTGCGCTCAGATTGGTCAGCTGCGAAAGGCTGGAGAAGCCGGTGCCGAAATCGTCGATCGCGACGCGGACGCCCAGGGCCTGGATCTGGCTGATGGTCCGGTTGGCGCTGACCGGGTCAACGAAAGAGTGCTCGGTCATTTCGACGACAATGTTGTATGGCGCCACGCCTGGTGTCGTGACCAGACGCCGCAGCCATTCGACCACATCATGCGAGCGCATGTCGGGTGACGACAGGTTGATGCTGATGTAGGCGCCTGGATGCTGGCTGAAGAAGGGCGGCCCCTCGACGGCCACCCGGGTCAGGACATATTCGGTGAAGCGCTGAATCAGGCCGCAATCCTCGGCCGCCTGGATGAACAGGGCCGGGCGCATGCCGATCTGTTTGTTGAGAGGCCAGCGCAGCAATGCCTCGGCACCGACCATGTGACCGGTGGCGAGCTCGACGATGGGCTGGTAGTGGAGCACGAACTCCTTGCGCTTGAGCGCTGTCCGCAGCAAGGCCGGCAACGACGCACGCTGGCGGGCAAGAAACACGATCGCCGCCGTCATCGCCAAACCGAGGGCCAGGCCGATCGGGAGCAGAATGATCATGAACGCATGCAGGCGCGACTTCAGATTGGCCAGCGGAATGGCCACGTACGCGGCCAAATCGAACTTTTTCGAGGCGCGGATCGCCACCAGATGTTTTCCGTCGAAAAAGGATGCTTGGGGCGCCGCCCTGCTCGACGCAGTCATCCAGGCCGGATCAGCAGCACCACGATGTGTCCACAGTTGCTGTGAGCTACGCCCGAATACACCCAGCGAGAAATCGGGCGTACCGGTCGACAGGTCGAGCAGCGCTTCCGGGTGTATCGCCACGGCAGAGTTTCCCATTGCCGTCACCACGTAACGACGACTGCCGCCGATGGCCGCCGACAGATACACCCGGGTGCTTCCCGGGCTGACATAGCTGGGTGCGCCCAAATCGATACCGTCAGAACCGGGCCCTACGGCCGAGCACACGATCCGGTTGCCGGATACACGACCAACCGCCTGGACATATCTGTAATCCATGGCGATCCTGCGCATCTGTTCGCGCATGGCATCGGAGCAGGCATCGCTTGTGTTGATCTGACGCAATCGCTCGTACGCTGCACCCGCTTGTGCACCCACCATATCCGTGCGGTGAGTTATCTCGCTCGCCAGGTTCGTGGCCTGGGTGGTCGCCTCGTCCATGCTCTGATGGTGGGCCAGGTACATCGCAGCCGCGATCGACACAGTGAAAGCCAGTGCACACAGGGCCAGTGCGATGATAGCGGCGACACGGTTTCGCATCAGGTCCCTTGCTCTGTGCTCATGCATCGGCGCGTTGCCGGCATGACGGAGTTTGTATCAATCGCGTCTGTTGTGCACGGGCCGTGTCGTCAGTACGACCGTTGATAGCCTACGCCAGATCGAGTGTGTCGGAAATCTGTTACGGGACGTGATCGGTGGTGAACACGGCGGGCCGTCGATCAGCGCAATCAGTGCATGCCGGCAGTCATGAGGCTCGGGTCTTGCGTTTCTTGTGTGCCGTTACACTGGATGCCGGCTTGTTCGTGGAAGCTGGTTTGCAGGACTGGCCACTGGCGCTGCAGCAGTTTTCGGTGAGGTAGCCCATCAGCGCGGTCATGGCCTCCATGACGGGCGAGTAGTAGATGAAGCGGCCGTCCTGGTGGCTGGTGATCAGGCCTGCGTGTACCAGTTCCTTGAGGTGGAACGAGAGCGTGGCGTTCGCCAGCCCCAGTTTCGCGGCGATCGCGCTGGCCGCCAGGCCTTCGGGTGCATGCTCCACGAGCAGGCGATAGACGGCCAGTCGTGACTCCTGGGCGAGTGCGGACAGGACGGCGATGGCTTGTTTGGTCTGCATGATCGGAGTGGCCATGTCGCGGTTGCGTCGGGTGAGCTTTCGTTTGCAGTGTAGTGGGTGGCTTCGGAGACAGGATCGATTGCCACGCCAGTGCAGCATCAAACCTGCGGCGCTTCGTACCAGCGCTTGCTGCGGTTGACGATACGCACTACCGAGAGCATCACCGGCACCTCGATCAATACACCAACCACGGTGGCCAACGCGGCGCCGGAGTGCACGCCGAACAGGCCCACGGCGGTGGCCACGGCCAGTTCGAAGAAGTTGCTGGCGCCGATCAGTGCCGAGGGACCGGCCACGCAGTGCGGCACGCCGAAGCGGCGATTGAGCCAGTAGGCCAGGCCGGAGTTGAAGTACACCTGGATCACGATGGGTACGGCCAGCATCGCGATGACGGCGGGCTGCTCGAGGATCTGCCGCCCCTGGAAACCGAACAGCAGCACCAGGGTGGCCAGCAACGCGCATAGCGACATCGGGCCCAGTCGCTGCAGCAGCGTCTGCAGCTGCGCCGCGCCGCCGCGCACAAGTATCCGGCGCCGCAGCAGTACGCTGAAGGCCACCGGCACCACGATGTAGAGCAGCACCGACAGCAGCAGCGTGTTCCACGGCACGCTGATCGAAGAGATGCCCAGCAGCAGCGCGACGATGGGCGCGAACGCCACTACCATGATCGCGTCGTTCAGCGCGACCTGGCTCAGCGTGAAGTTCGCTTCGCCGTGGCACAGGTTGCTCCACACGAACACCATCGCCGTGCACGGCGCCGCCGCCAGCAGGATCAGGCCGGCGATGTAGGAGTCGAGCTGGTCGGCGGGCAGATAGCCGGCGAACACGTGGCGGATGAATATCCAACCCAGCAGGGCCATCGAGAACGGTTTGACCGCCCAGTTGATGAACAGCGTGATGCCGATGCCTTTCCATTGCCGCCGCACGCCGCCCAGCGCGCCGAAGTCGATCTTCAGCAGCATCGGAATGATCATCAGCCAGATCAGCACGGCCACCGGCAGGTTCACCTGGGCGACCTGCATCTTCCCCAGTGCTTCGAAGGTGCCGGGCAGCGCGTGGCCGAGCAGGGTGCCGGCGGCGATGCACAGCAGCACCCAAACTGTGAGGTAGCGTTCGAAGAAGCTGATGCCACCCCCTGCGGTGGTCGCTTCTGCCGGTAGCTGGGTCATGCCGTGGCCTCGTTGTTGTCGGCGATTGTGGCGATGTGATCCAGCGCGTGCCGCAACTCGTCGCGGCGCATGGTTTCCACCGGTAGCGTCAGCCGGGTGGAGAGACGGTGGGTGATCAATTGATGGGCTTGGCGAAACGCTTCGGCCAGCGCCTCCGCGCCGCGGGCCGCTGCTGGATCGGGCAGTCCCCAGTGACTTCTCACGAAGTCGCCGGGGAACACCGGGCAGATCTCGTTCGTGGCGTTGTCGCGGACCGTGATGACAAGGTCCAGTGGCGGCGCGCGTTCTTCCGTAAAGCGATCCCATGACTTGCTGGCGAAACCATCAGCGGACATGCCCAGGGCCTTGAGCTGTTCGATCGCATGGGGATTGACTCGACCGGACGGCTGGCTGCTTGCGCTGAAAGCTTCGAAGTGACCCTTGCCCAGGTGATTGAGTGTCGCCTCGGCCAGGATGCTGCGGGCGGAGTTGCCGGTGCAGATGAAGAGAACGCGACAGGGATGCATGTCAGCCTCGAATGGAATTCTATATTTCCAATAGTATAGAATCGATTCCTTGAGACGACACGGAACCGTGGCCATGACGATGCTGGACCTGCCTAATATCGATCCCGACGCACTGGAGACGCCCAGCCGGGAACGGCTGGGTTTGTCGGCGGATTCCAGCCATCCGCCGCGCATCCTGATCCTGTACGGCTCGCTGCGGCCGCAATCGTTCAGCCGCAAGCTGGCACTGGAGGCCCAGCGCATTCTGCAGCAGTTCGGTGCCGAGACGCGCGTGTTCGATCCACGCGAACTGCCGCTGCTGGACAGTGTACCGACCAGCCACCCCAAGGTGCAGGAGCTGCGCGCGCTGTCGTTGTGGTCCGAAGGTCAGGTGTGGGTCAGTCCCGAACGACACGGCGCGGTGACCGGCGTGTTCAAGAACCAGATCGACTGGCTGCCGCTGGAAGACGGCGGCGTGCGTCCGACGCAGGGGCGCGCGCTGGCGGTCATGCAGGTCTGCGGCGGCTCGCAGTCATTCAACGTGGTGAACACCTTGCGCCTGCTCGGTCGCTGGATGCGCATGGTGACCATCCCGAACCAGTCGTCCGTAGCCAAGGCCTGGCAGGAGTTCGACGACGCCGGCCGGATGAAGCCCTCGCCGTTCTACGACCGGCTGGTAGACGTGATGGAAGAGCTGGTCAAATTCACCTTGATGGTGCGCGACCGCAGCGACTATCTGGTGGACCGCTACAGCGAACGCAAGGGCACCGAAGCGGCGCGTGCGCTGGCAGCAGCGGCAGGTGCGGTGGAAGCAGCCGCGACCGCGAAGGACGTTTCCGGCGGCGCCGATTCTGAGTCCGATCCTGGGACCAAGGTGCGCAGTTGCCGTACCGCTGGAGCGTGTTGACCAGGTTCGTTGAGGCAGGTGGGACGCCTCGCGGTGTGCGACCACTGGCCGTCACCGCGAGCGACCTCGAGCGGCTCCTCAAGTCACCGGGACGACGAGCAATAAAATCAGCGCGCGAGTACGCCGTATGCATCCAGCGCCTGCTGCCGCGACTGGACCAGATCGACCATGGGTGACGGATAGCCGCTGCGTTTCAGTAGGGCTTCGTCTTTCCACGGTTCGTGCAGCAGCGCCAGTGGCGCATCCGCCAGTTCCGGCAACCAGCGACGCAGGTACGCGCCATCCGGATCGAATTTCTTCGCCTGGGTGACCGGATTGAACACCCGGAAATAGGGCGCGGCATCGGCGCCACAACCGGCCACCCATTGCCAGCCCAGCGTGTTGTTGGCCAGGTTGGCATCGACCAGTGTGTCCCAGAACCAGCGCGCGCCGTGGCGCCAATGCTGACGCAGGTTCTTGGTCAGGAAGCTGCCCACGATCATGCGTACGCGGTTGTGCATCCAGCCGCTGTGCCACAGCTCGCGCATGCCGGCGTCGACCAGCGGAATGCCGGTGCGGCCTTGTTGCCAGCGCTCGATCAATGACGGGTCTGCGGGTGCCCATTGGAATCCCTCAAAGCGTGGATTGAAGTGGCCGGTCGGCGTCTGCGGAAAGTGGTAAAGCAGGTGATGCGCGAATTCGCGCCAGCCCAGCTCGCGCAGATAGGGTTCGATGTCGGGTCGGCGCTTGCCATCGGTGGCGCGCGCCCGGCGGTCGAGCTCGAAATGGATCTGTCGCGGGGAGATTTCGCCGAAGTGCAGGTGCGGCGACAGTCGCGAGGTGCCGTGGCGCGCGGGCAGGTCGCGCGCATGCGCGTAGTCATTGATGGCATCGTCGGCGAAGATCTCCAGCAACTCGTGTGCGCCGGCTTCGCCCGGACTCCAGTGCTCGGTCAGGCCGCGCGCCCAGTCGATACGCGGAAGCAGTTGCAGTGCGGCCAGTGGCAGACCACCGGGCAGCTCCCGCCAGTTCGGTAGGCGTGGCGCAGGCAGCGGTTCGGCCGGCTGCAGTTGCGGTCGCAGGTTGCGCCAGTACGGCGTGAATACCTTGTACGGCCGGTCTTGCTGGGTGGCGATCTGCCACGGCTCGCGCCACAACGCCGCGTTGTGGCTGTGCACGGCGATGCCATCGTCCTGCAGTGCGCGCTTGACGCGCGTGTCGCGAGCGATCGCGGCTGGCTCGTACAGTCGGTTCCAGTACACCGCGTCGGCGCCGCTGAGCTGGATCAACTCGCGCAGTACCTCGAGGCTGTCGCCCTGGCGCAGATGCAGCGCCGCCCGTTGCCCGTGCATGCGCTGATCGAGCGCAGCCAGCGCGTGATGCAGCCACCAGCGGCTGGCGGCACCAGCCGGCCATGCGCCCTCTTCATCGGACGCATGGATGAATACCGGCAGGACCCGCGCATGGGCGGCGCAGGCGGCGCCCAGGGCCGGGTTGTCGGCCAGCCGCAGGTCGCGCCGGAACCACACCAGAGCGGTACTCATGTCTGAGTCAGACGGCGTCGCGACCCGTCTGCCCCGTGGCGACGGTCGCGACCTTGTTGCTGCCGCTGTCCGGCGCCGCGCCGATCGCCCCCTTGGCGATTACTGCGCCGGTCGGCTGGCCGGTGGGCGAGCCGCCGAGCGGTTCGACCGAGACGGCGAGCGCAGCGGTCGGACCCAGCGCGGCGACCAGCGCCGGATCGAGGGTCAGGGTGGTGGGGTGGTCGAGCGCGATCATGCCGACCGAGATGGGTTTGCCGCCGGCCGGAATCAGCCACAGCTCGGGCGCACGCCCGGTTTCGAATGCCACCGGTGTGCCGGGCACCACCACCATGCGGCCGCGCTGCGGATCCATGGTGGCGGTCCAGCCGGTGCTGCCGTTGTCTTGCTGGATCGTGGCGGCCATGTAGCCGGCACTGGCTTCGACCGTGGTCGGCGCCCGGTACGGCAGGTTGACCATCACCAGCAGGGCGACCGCCACGGCGCTGGCGCCGATGCCGAGCCAGTGCCATAAGGGCAGGTTGTTCCAAAGGCTCTTGCGCGCCGGCACTGACGAGCGTGCGGGGGCGTCCAACTGCAATTCATCGTGGATGCGCGCCCATACGTACGGCGCCGGCGCGACGTCCGCGATCGTGCCGGCCAGCGGCAGCAGCCGACGCTGCCATAACGCGACCGCGGTGGCGGCCTCGTCCGAGACGGTGACTTCATGGGTCACTTCGGCGCGCGTGTCGGCGTCGAGCACGCCGAGCACGTATTCGGCGTAGCGCAGGTTGCGGTTTCCCTCGTCGGCAGGTGTATTCATGGGTTCAGGCAGATTGGTCCAGGCAGCTGCGCAGTTGCATCAGGCTGCGGCGAATCCAGCTTTTCATGGTTCCCAGCGGCACCTTGCAGCGGGTCGCCAATGCGTTATACGTGGCTCCCGTGAAAAAAGCTTCACACACCGAACTCTGCTGCCGCGGCTCCAGTTCGTCGAGACAGCGTTCGAGGCGCTGGTATTCCTGATCGGTCTCGGCGCCGGCCGCCGGGCTGGGCTGGTCGTCGACCAGCGCGTCGAGCTTGAACGGGTCGTCAAGCTGTTCCTCGCGGTGCTGGCGCAGGCGGTCGATGGCCTTGTTGCGCGACAGCGTGACCAGCCAGGTGATCGCGCTGGCCCTGGCCGCATCAAAGCTGGAGGCGCGGCGCCACACCGTGGTGTAGGTTTCCTGCAGCACTTCCTCCGCGTCGCTGCGGTCGCGCAGCATGCGCAGGCATACGCCGAACAGCTTGGAGGAGGTGCGCTTGTACAGCTCGGCGAAGGCCTGCTGGTCCTCGCTGCCGGTTTGGCGCAACAACTGATTCAGTTCTTCGCGCTCGGCCGGGGTGCTGACGCTCATGGGCAAAAACCATCCTGTCTTCGTGGCGAGGTTACGCACACCTGAGGATCGTACCGGGCAGCTTGTCTGCAAGGTGTCGTTGCCGCCGACCTGGCGCAGCATTGCGGCTCGCCGCCAACACTGGCAAGCGCGGGTCGTTAGGCGAGGGCGGCATCAGTTTGCGATGATGGCGGTCATGATTGAACGAAAATTGCTGATTACCACCCCGGTTCGCCTGGCACGGCGCCTGCTGCCGTTCCCGCGGCGCACGCGTGCTGTGCCTGACGCGCTGCCGGCATTTGCGGTCCCGGCAGACGCAATCACTTGCCTGCCCGATCCGGTTGCGTATCGACAGACCCTGCTGCAATTGATCGCCAAGGCGACCCGGCGCATCGTGCTCGTCACCTTGTACCTGCAGGACGACGATGCCGGCCGCGAAGTGCTGGACGCGCTGTACGCGGCCAGGACAGCCCGGCCGGGACTGCAGATTTCGGTGTTCGTCGACTGGCATCGAGCTCAGCGCGGCCTGATCGGCAAGGACAAAAGCGAGGGCAATGCCGGCATGTATCGGGCCTACGCCGAGCGGCTCGGCGACGGCGTGGCGATCTACGGCGTGCCGGTGCAGAACCGCGAATTGTTCGGCGTGCTGCATCTTAAGGGCTTCGTGATTGACGATGCGCTGCTGTACAGCGGCGCCAGTCTCAACGATGTCTATCTGGCGCGGCATGGGCGTTATCGGCTCGACCGCTATCACTTGCTGCGGCATGCGGCGCTGGCCGAGTCGATGGTGGACTTCCTGCAACGGCATATCGTCGGTCATGCCGCGGTGCGGCGGCTGAACGTGGCGGACGTCCCCACCACGCGAAGCCTGCAACCGGAGATCCGCCGCCTGCGTCAGCAGCTGCAGCATGCCGGCTACAGCGTGCCGTCCGAAACGCCAGCTCAGAACGAGGTGGCGGTGACACCGCTGCTCGGCTTCGGTCGTACCGACAACGCACTGGACGCGACGCTGCTGGCGCTGCTGCGTGCGACGAATGAACGGGTGATCCTGCTGACGCCATACTTCAACCTGCCGCGACCGGTGCGACATGTGCTGGGCCAACTGCTGCGACGCGGTTGCAGCATCGACATCATGGTCGGCGACAAGATCGCCAGCGACTTCTTCATTCCGCCCGACCAGCCGTTCACCACGATCGGCCTGTTGCCCTATTTGTATGAGAACAACCTGCGCCGCTTCGCCCGCGTACACCGGCGGCAGATCGACTCCGGTCAGCTGAACCTCTACCTGTGGCGTGACGGCGACAACAGCTACCACCTCAAGGGCCTGTTCATCGACGACGAGGTGGCCGTACTTACCGGCCACAACCTCAATCCGCGGGCGTGGTCACTGGACTTGGAGAACGCGTTGTTGTTGCGCGACCCCGCCCGGCTGCTGCAGGCACAGCATCGGGCCGAATGGGCCGCGTTGCAGCAACATGCCACGCGGCTGTCCGATTACCGCGCCCTGGAAAGCCCGCGGCAGTATCCGCCGGAGGTGCGCAAGCTGCTCAAGCGGCTCAAGCGCACCCAGTTCGACCGGCTGCTCAACCGCCTGCTGTAGAAGCGCGCTGCTGAACGATGCTGTTGTTCGGGAATCGGGAATCGGGGATCGCAAGTACCACAGCGCAGGACATCGCCCGCAAGCGTGCTCCTACGATTCGGGGGCGAGGCGGTCCAGGCGCATGCCCAGCCAGTTCGCCACATGCGGCCATTCCTCGGCCAGGATGCTGAAGCACACGGTGTTGCGCAGGCTGCCGTCGGCGCGGCGCTTGTGGGCACGCAGGACGCCTTCGCGCTGGGCGCCGAGGCGCTCGATGGCGCGTTGCGAATCCTCGTTCTTCTCGTCGGTGTGGAATGCCACCGCCACGCAACCCAGGGTCTCGAACGCGTATTCCAGCAACAGCTGTTTGCAGGCGGTGTTGAGGTGGCTCTTCTGCCATCGTTTTGCGTACCACGTGTAGCCGACGGCGAGGCGTGGCAACTCGGCGTCGATCTCGTAGTAACGGGTGCTGCCGACGATCTCGCCGCTGCCGGCTTCGCGCACGGCGAATGGCAGCATCGCGCCGTCAGCCTGGCCTTGCAGCGCCTTCTCGACGTAGTCGCGGGTGTGTCCGGGGGCCGGTACGCTGGTGACGGCGAGGTTCCACAGCTCGCCGTCGGCGGCGGCGGCTTCCAGTGCCGGGACGTGGTCCAGGCGCAGCGGCTCCAGCACGGCGTAGTCGTCCTGCAGCCGGATCGGGGAGAACGGGTTCATGAACGTTCCTGCGGTGGGATTCAGGCGTCGAGGTCGGGAATCAGTCTGCTCTCGAGCCGCGCGATGTGGTCTTTCAGCAGCAGCTTGCGTTTCTTCAGCCGGGTCAGCTGCAGTTCGTCGCGGCCGAGCGCGTGGGCCAACTGCTCGATGGCAGCGTCGAGATCGCGGTGCTCCAGCTTGAGCTCGGCAAGCGCGTGGGCGATTTCGGCGTGTTCCTGAATCTGCATGGTTGTGATAATCGTGCGGCGGACTCCCTATTTTAGCGCGCCGCCCGCTCGACGCGGAACCGCCGCGGCGTGCAGGCAGGCTGCCCCGCGTCAGCGCTTGATGTGCGCCCGAAGGCTACGTCGGCACGCGCTGGTCTTGGTATAGTCGGAAGCGCGCCGAGTTGCCTGCACACCCGCATGATCTCCATCGTGCCGCGGATACCTGCCCACAGCAGGTGTCGCGTGCCGGCGCGACGTGTCCCGCACGTTGTCATTGTCGCTTCCCGTCCATTCATTGAGTACCGAACGTGTCTTTTTTTGCCCCTGTTGAAATGGCCCCCGGCGATCCGATCCTGGGTTTGACTGAAACCTATCTGGCGGACGCACGCCCCGACAAGATCAATCTCGGCGTAGGCATCTATGTCGATGAGCAGGGCAAGATCCCGCTGTTGCATACGGTGCACGAAGTGGAGCAGGCCATGGCCGCCGCGGCCAGCCCGCGCGGCTATCTGCCGATCGATGGCCTGCCCGCGTATGTGCAGCTCACCCAGCAACTGTTGTTCGGTACCGATTCGCCGCTGCTGGCCACCGGCCGCGTGGCCACGGCGCAGACGATCGGCGGTAGTGCCGCGCTGCGGGTGGCGGCCGACCTGCTCAGGCAGGTCGCCGGCGATGGCGCCAGGATCGCGATCAGCAACCCTAGTTGGGGCAATCATCATGCGGTGTTCCGTACCGCCGGCTTCGCGTTGCTGGATTACCGCTACTACGATCCGGCAACCCATGGCCTCGACTTCGCCGGCATGCTCGAGGACCTGGGCAAGCTGGAGCCCGGTACCGTGGTGCTGCTGCATGCGTGCTGCCACAACCCCACCGGGGTCGACCTGACGGCTGCGCAATGGCAACAGACGATCGATCTGCTGAAGGAACGCCGGCTGCTGCCGTTCATCGACATGGCCTACCAGGGTTTCGACCAGGGCATCGCCGCCGATGCCACGGCGATCCGCTTGTTGGCGACCTCGGGGACCGAGGCGTTCGTGGTGGCCAATTCCTATTCCAAGTCGTTCTCGCTCTATGGCGAGCGGGTTGGCGCGTTGTCGATGGTCGGCGCCGATCGCGACGAGGCGGCCCGGTTGCGGTCGAAGATCAAGCAGACCATTCGCGCCAACTATTCCAGCCCGGCCGCGCATGGTGCCGGCCTGGTTGCCGGTGTGCTCGGCAGCAACGAGTTGCGCGGGCGCTGGGAGCAGGAACTGGCCGGCATGCGCAGCCGCATCCATGCGATGCGCGCTGGCCTGGTCGAGCGTCTGGCCGCGCACGGTGCAACCGGGTTCGGCTTTGTGCAGAGCCAGGCGGGCATGTTCTCCTATTCGGGACTGAGCAAGACGCAAGTGCTGCGTTTGCGCGAAGAACATGCGATCTACGCACTCGACAGTGGCCGCATCTGCGTAGCGGCGCTCAACCATTCGAACATCGAGGCCGTGGCTGTCGCCATTGCTGCCGTCACCCGCTGAAAACTCCCATCCGTCGCGCCGACGCGAGCTGGATCCGGGCCTTGCGCCGTCCCGGACTTGCGCTCGTCGCCGGCACGAGGGCCAGTCAACCTGCTTTCCGCAACATGGATCCGGATACCTGAATGTTCTTTCGCAATCTCACGCTGTTTCGCTTCTCCCCCGCCGTGGCCGCCGACCTGGAGCGCCTCGAAGAGGCGCTTGGCGAGCATCGCCTGCGCCCCTGCGGTTCGCTGGAAATGTTTACTCGCGGTTTCGTGCCGCCGGTTGGACGCGGCGAAGGTGAGCCGCTCACGCATGTGGTCAAGCAATGCACCCTGTTCACCGTGGGCGGTGAGGACAAACTTCTGCCCGCCGCGGTCATCAACGACGAGCTGCAACGCAAGGTGCAGAAGATCGCCGAGGAAGAAGACCGCAAGGTGGGCGGGCGTGAACGCAAGCGGATCAAGGAGGATCTGTTGACTGAACTGCTGCCGCGCGCGTTCGTGCGGCAGTCGCGGATGTCCGCCTACGTTGACCGCAAGCACGGCTGGTTGGTGCTGGATACCGCCAGCCGCAAGTCTGCCGAGAATGCATTGACCGAAGTGCGCGAGGCGCTGGGCAGCTTTCCGGCGGTGCCGCTGGCCCCGGAGGAAGGCCCGCGCGTGCTGATGACCGACTGGCTGGCCAATGGCAACCTGCCGGCCGGGTTGGCGCTCGGCGATGAGTGCGAACTGCGCGACCCCGCCACCGCCAGCGGCGCGATCGCCCGCTGCCGCCGCCAGGATCTCGATGCCGAGGAGGTCAAGGAGCACTTGCGCAACGGCAAGCAGGTGTTCTTGCTGGGCCTCACCTTCGACGATCGGATCAGCTTCGTACTGGGTGAGGATCTGGTGATCCGCAAGCTGAAGTTCCTCGACGTGGTATTGGACGACCTGGGCGACAGCCAGCAGGACGCCCATGCCGAGATGGATGCCAGCTTCGCCCTGTTGACGCTGGAACTGGCGCGGTTGTTGGGCAAACTGGAAGAGTGGTTCGGCTTGCCGCGTCCCACTGACGGCTGAGCGGCTGCAAGACGGCGTCCGCCTGCTGCGACCGGCGGCCGTGTCGCCGCCGGACGCCTCTGCCAACAGTGCACTACGGGCGAATCGGGGTCATTTGGTTCCCCGAGTTCCTCCCAATACCCCGCGACGCACCTGGTCACGGCCGCTCGGCGAGGCTCTTGCGTCGGCAGTCGTAGTGTCACCGCCTCTGAGATTCAGGCCCTGCAAGGCCTGCTGCCGGGCACGTCACAAGACCTTTGCGCCGGGATGCCGGCTTCCCGGCATACTGTCGGTCCGGGCGCGCGGCACATGGCACGCGCAGCCCGGCTTGGACGGCACGGATCATGACGCAGCATCTCGAAGGCGACTGGCTGGAACTGGCGATGGCGGGCGGCAACACCATCCGGGTGTTGCAGTCCGCCCATCCGCGTGCGCGGCGGTTGCGCCTGACGGTGACCCCGACCGGTGCACGGGTGTCGTATCCGCACGGCACCCGTCCGGCCCAGGTCAACGCGTTCCTGCTCAGCCATGCCGATTGGCTGGAAAAGAAGCTCGACGAATTGCACCTGATCGTGAAACCGCTACCGCCGCTGCGGGTGGGTTACCCGTGCGCCTTTCCGCTGCGCGGAGAGGAGGTGGCGCTGGACTGGGCCGAAGGGCCCTACCCGAAGATCGAGGCACATGCGCAGGGCTTGACCCTGGTCATCACACGCCCGCACAGCCGTGCGTTGCCGATCGCCCGCGGCTTGCTGGCGTCGCACCTGGAGGCGCTGATCCGGCGCGATGTATCGCGCTGGTTGGCCAGTTACGTGCCGCAACTCGGCCTGGCGCCCACCTCGTTGCGGATCCGGCCGATGAAGAGTTTGTGGGGCAGCCTGGACACGCGCGACCGCATCAATCTCGACCTGGCGCTGGCGCTGGCACCACCGGCGGCGCTGCGCTATGTGCTGGCGCACGAGCTGTGTCACCTCAAGGTGCGCAACCATTCGCCGCGGTTCTGGGCGCAGGTGGAACATTTGTTTCCGCACTGGCGCGAACAACGCGACTGGCTGCGCCAGCATGGCGCGATCCTCAAGGCCGAGCTTGATCGGCTGGTTGCGGACGTCGCCGATTGAGGTCCGCGGTGGCAGTGCTCGACGCTTGTAAAAAAAGTCCACCTCCCGTGAATTTCTTCGTCGCGCATCCGGTGCATGCCCGTACGCGATCACGCGAATCAGTCATCTGCGTGCCAGATTTGTGCCCGGCCATCCATGTCCGGCTGAGAGTCTGATGGATTTACAGCGCTCAGCGCTTGAGCAGCTCGCGCACGCCTTGCTCCAACTCGGCCTTGTCAAACGGTTTGCCGAGCACGGCGATTTGCGGGTGGGCGGCGCGGAAGTCGGATTGATCCGTGCCGGAAAGTACCATGAATGGGACGTTGCCAAGCAGCAGCGCGTCGGTGACCTGTTCGGCGCGTTCCCCGCGCAGGTGCATATCGATGATGGCGGCGTCGAAGTCGGCCATTTCAGCCTCGACCAGCGCGTTGTCCAGCGTTGCCACGACCAGCACCCGCAATTCCATGTCGAGCAGGATTTGCTCGACGAGCATCGCCACCGTGGCGTCGTCCTCGACCAGCAGCACACAGGCGTGGCTCGTCTTGGGTTCGCCCCCGCCCTTCGCGCCAGCCGGATCGGTGCGGTCGCTGCTCACGGCGGGAGGAGTCCATGCACGGCGCGCAGCAGATCATCCACGCCGAAGGGTTTGGGCAACATCTCCATGGCGTGGTTGGAGTCGGTCAAATCGAAGATCGAATTCTCGGCGTAGCCCGTCACGAACAGGACGCGCAGCGTCGGTCGCTGCTGCCGCGCCCGTTCGGCCAGCTGGCGACCGTTGAGGCCCGGCAACCCGACGTCGGTGATCAGCAGATCAATGGGGGTATCGGTCTGGATCAGGGCCAGCGCGGCATTGCCGTCCGCTGCCTGCAGACAGTGGCAGCCCCGGTCCTGCAACACCTCCAGGATCAACTCGCGAATCACCGGCTCGTCTTCGACCACCAGCACGGTATGCGTCTTTGACGACATCGGGATGGGTTGTTCGGGGGTGAGTCTGGACGTGTTCATCGAACGGTTCCCCGTGTAGCGCGGCAGGTAGAGGGTAATACGCGTGCCCTTGCCGAGCTCGCTTTCGATCGTGATATGCCCGTGCGTCTGCTTGGCAAAACCGTAAGACATCGACAAACCCAGTCCGGTACCTTCACCCGGCGCCTTGGTGGTGAAGAATGGATCGAACGCCTTGCTGGCGACCTCGGCCGGCATGCCCGCGCCATTGTCGATCACGCATATGCCGACGTAATCCCCCGGCGCCAATCCGGCGTCGTGCGCAGCGTCCGCCGGCGTGATGATGAGGTTGGCGGTCTCGATGCCCAGCACGTCACCCTCGCGCATGGCGTCGCGCGCGTTGATGACCAGGTTGAGCAGAGTGCTTTCCAGTTGATTGGCATCGCATCGCGTGGGCCACAGCTCGGGAGCGGCGACGATATCGAGCCTGATCGACGGGCCCAAGGTGCGGTCGAACAGCTCGCGCAGTGATTGCACCAGTGCATTGGCATCCACTACCTCAGGTTTCAGCGGCTGGCGCCGGGAGAACGCCAGCAGCCGGTGGGTGAGGGTTGCCGCGCGCTGGGCGGAGCTGGCCGCAGCGTCCACGTAGCGGTCGACATCGTCATGGCGTCCTTGCGCCAGCCGCGTGCGCAGCATGTCGAGTCCGCCGATCACGCCGGTCAGGAGATTGTTGAAATCATGCGCGATGCCGCCGGTGAGCTGGCCGACCGCCTCCATTTTCTGGGCCTGGCGCAGCGCCTCGTTGGCTTGTTCGAGTTCGGTGTTGCGTTCGGCGACGCGACTCTCCAGGGTCTCGTTGAGACGTGACAGCTCCTGCTCGTTGCGTTTCTGGTGCTCGATGTCGGTGTTGGTGCCGATCCAGTGCTCGATCGCGTCGTTTTCGTCATGGATCGACATCGCGCGTGCCAGATGCCAGCGATAGCTGCCGTCGGCGCGGCGCAGGCGAAACTCGGCTTGGTAGACGCTATCCTCATGAATGGCTCGGGACCATCGCTTGGCGGCGAACGACAGGTCGTCCGGATGCACTATGCGTGCCCAGCCTTCGCCCAGCAGCATGTCGACACCGATCCCGGAATACGCCAGCGTACGTTCGTTGACCCAGTCGAGCATGCCGTCCGCGGTGGCGGTCCAGACCTGGTTGGGCATAGCCTGGGCCAGGCTGCGGAAGGTTGCCTCGCTCTTGCGTAATGCTGCTTCGGTGCCTCGACGTGCAGTGATGTCGAGAAACAGCACCGCAAACTGATCAGGCGCGGTTTTGCGTGCGCGTACTTCGAACCAGCGGTTGCCGGCCACGGGTATGTGGACTTCGAAGTGCTGCGGTTCGTCGGTGTCGAGCACGTGTGCATAGACTTGCAGCAGGTCTTCCTGGATGCCGGGCAGCACTTCGCGCACCGGACGACCGACCGCGTTGGCCGCCACGATGCCGCTCTGCTGCTCGAAGCCGGGGTTCATTTCCAGGAACAGGAAATCCACCATGCGCCCGCTGTCGTCGCGCAGTGCCTGCGCCAGGAAAAACCCCTCTTGCATGTTGTTGAATAATCCGCGCCAGCGCGCCTCGCTGCTGCGCAGGGCGGCTTCGGCACGCAACTGTTCGGTAGTTTCCATGCACGAGCAAAACATACCCTTGATCGTGCCGTCCGCATCGCGCAGCGGCGAATAGGAAAACGTGAAGTTCGCTTCTTCCTGAAACTGGTTGCGCTCGATTCGCAACGGCAGGCTCTCGAAATACAGCGATTCGCCCGCATAGGAGCTCATGATCAGCGGGTGGATCGATGGCCAGATTTCCGGCCAGGTCGATTGGAACGGTTGCCCCAGCGCGGCTGGATGACGCTTGCCGAGCAAGGCGATGTAGCCGTCGTTGTACAGACACAGGTGCCTGTCGCCCCACAGCAGGAACATCGGAAAACGCGATGCCAGCATCAGCGACACGACGGATTTCAGTGCATCCGGCCATTGTGACGGCTCGCCCATGGCGGAGCTGCGCCAGTCGTGCTGGCGCATGCGCTTGCACATTTCCTGCTCACCGGACAGGAAACCCGGGTGTTCTGTCGTCGTCACGGACACCCCCGTTACGTCATTCGGCAGCAGCGGCCAGCGTAACTCCGGCGGAGCGCGCCAGGCGCACCGGGTGATTGTTCAGGGCTTGCGCGGTTGGCGCACGTAGCGTGTGCCCAGCAGGACGTCCCACAGCAGCGTGGTGACGCCAAAATTGGTTTCCGGATGGTAATGATGCACGTGGTGGGCGCCGGCCCAGCGGCGCAGCAGCGGTTGCTCGAAGCGCACGTGGTGAATGATGAAATGGGCCACACCGTAGGTGATGTAACCGAACGTGATCCAGCCGGCCAGCAACAGCGCGAAGCCGAGTGGCATCAGCCACACCAGCAGCGTGGTCAGGGCCAGCAGCACCATGGGTGGCAGGAAGAACGGCAGCGAATCGTAACCGAGCGGGTGCTCGTGATGCATCCGGTGACCTTGTTCGAACAGCGGGATATGCGTGTGGAACATCCAGCGGTGAAAGAAATACTCGATGAAACTGAAGACAAACAGGCCAAGCAGGCAGGCGAGCAAAGCCAGCCCCGCGCCGCCGTCGAGATGACGCCAGCCCTGAACCAGCAGCAAGGCGCACAACGCCGAATCCAGCGCGAGTTCTGCCCAGTAGTTGGTGCGGGTGGTGGACATCCGCGCGATTGCATCCACACCCGAACGCACGAGACTCTGCTTCATCGCTGTATTTTCTTGCCGAACGCCATGTCGGATTCCATTTTCATGCATGTATTCTCCCACGTTGGCGACAACAACTCACAGTATTTATATCTTTCCCGGCTGAGTCACAACTGAGCCGCCCGACCCGGGGCGTGGCGGCCGATCAGTGAGATAGCGCGAAACCGGTCAGTATCTGCGCCGTTTCTTCCGGCTTTTCAAGCATTGGCACGTGGTTGCAGCCGTTCAGCGTGCTCGTGCCGATCGCACTGGCGGCGGTAAGCCCGTTGCGCAGGCTGTCCAGCCCCGAGGGGTCGATGATCTTGTCGTCATGACACCACAGGCCCAGTACCGGCATGGTCAGCTGTCCCAGCCGACGCTGCACGGAGAGCTCTTGTGACGGCTGGCGCAGCGCGTTGAAGGTGCGCTCGATGAAGGCGTGATCGCGCTGGTTGCGCTTGACCAGCACGTCGACGAAGCGGCCGGGAAGCTGCGGCGGTTGGTTGAACGCCAGCGCGAGCAGCCGGGCGAACCCGGCGCGATCATCGAAAAGAAAGGGGTCCCGGCCGGCCTGCACCTCCCGGTCGAATGCATTTTCCCGGGACTTCAGGCCAAACGCGTCGACCAGGGCCAGCCCGGCCACGTGTTCCGGCTGTTCGGCGGCATACACGCCGGCAATCGCCCCGCCCATCGAGTGGCCGACCAGCAGGAAGCGCGGCAAGTGCAAGGCCTGCACAAAGGCACCCAGGCGGGCGGTTTGCGCGTCGACGTCGTAGTTGCCATCCGGGCTGCGCGATGAAGCGCCCCAGCCGGGCAGGTCGGGGACGATCAGGTGGAAATGCGGCGTCAACAGCTTGGCCACCGGCAGCCAGACCTCCTTGTTGCTGGCGAAGCCGTGCAGCAGCACGATGGTCGGACCCGTGCCGCCTTCGTAGTACACCCAGCGGGTGTCGCCGACCTGCACGGAGTTCGTTTCCAGCTTGGCGGCCATCGCCTCGCGCATGAAGTTTGCTTGCATCAGCCATTGCGGCGCGAACAGGTAGCTGCCGCCCAGCACGATCACCAGCAACGCCACCAGCCAGGCCAGAAATATCAGCCGGCGGCGCAGCATGCGCTTCCAGAGTGGGGTGATGGTGTTGGTTGACGACGGCATCCGGCTTCCTGGGCAGTTCGCGGTGGGGTGGATGCCTCCCCGGGCGCAGCGGAGGCAGCGAAACTACGGCTTGTCCACCTTTTTTGGCTGCTTCGCCTTGGCGATGATGCCTTCGACCACCTTCTGGGTCAGCGGGTGGTAGCCGGGCTTCGCCTTGGCATAGACCTGTTCGGCGTAGGCGAGCCCCTCAGGCGTCTTCACCAGCGCCTTGTACAGCGGGGTGGTGAGGTAGATCCGGCCGATCCGGATCATGTGTTCGGTGGCGGCCGGCCACACGGCCTTGTCGCCGGCGGCGATGGCATGGCTGTACCAGCGCATGCCGATCTCGGCGTTCGGCGTGCCGGTGAGATGCCAGGCGGCATCCAGTTGCTGCATCTTGTCCAGCGGCGGTGCATCGGGCAGGCGGTCGAGGAAGTACATCCATTCCTGCGTGTTCCAGCTTTTCGCATCCAGCTTGCCGGCGGCCAGGGTACCGGCGAGGAAATCGCCGCGCTCCTTGTCGATGGTATCGAAGCGGGGCGAATCGGGCAGCGGCGCATCTTTCGGAATCCCGCTGTCGTAGACCCACGCGTGCACTTCGGCCCAGCTCATCTTGCCGGGGTACTGCTCGATCAGGTTCGGCTTCATGTAGTCGAGCATCTGCTCGGTGGTGATGCTGTGCCAGGCAAAGTGCTTGAAATAGCCCTTCAGGTAGGCGTCGAAATCCTCGCGACCGAAGCGCTGCTCCAGCGTGCGCAGGAACCACGAGCCCTTGTCGTAGGCCACGTCCGACAGCGAATCATCGGCGCCCACGCCGCGCGGATCAGGCGCCAGCTTCTGCGAATTGGCAGGCTTGTCGCCGATGCTTTTCTGCAAGGCACGCGCCGACAGCAACGCCTCCTCGTTGGCCTGACGCTTGCCGTACACCGCCTCAGTGATGCGGCCCTGCACGTAGGTGGTGAAACCTTCGTTGAGCCAGATATCGCGCCAGGCGGCGGCGGTGACCAGGTTGCCCGACCACGAATGCGCCAGCTCGTGCGACACCAGCGAGACCAGGCTCTTGTCGCCGACCAGCACAGTCGGCGTGGCGAACGTCATGTTCGGGTTTTCCATGCCACCGAACGGGAACGATGGCGGCAGCACCAGAATGTCGTAGCGACCCCAGGCATACGGGCCGTACATCTTTTCGGTTGCCTCAATCAGCTTCTCGGTGTCCTCGAACTCGTGCGCGGCCTTGGCCACCACCGAAGGCTCCGCATAGACGGCTGAGCGCGGCCCGGTCGCCTTCGCGGCAATGTCGCCGGCGGCAATCGCCAGCAGGTAGGACGGAATCGGGTGCGGCTGGTCGAAGCGAAAATCCCCGTCCAGCGGATGATCGGCGTCGTTGAGCGCGCTCATCACCACGCGGATGTTCTTCGGCGCGGTGACATGCGCGTCGTAGGTGAAGCGGATCGCCGGCGAATCCTGCAGCGGCACCCACGAGCGCGCGTGGATCGACTCCGACTGCGAGAACATGAACGGTGCCTGCTTGTCCGCCGTCTGCGCCGGCGTCAGCCACTGCAGGCCGCTGGCCTTGGGCGAGGTGGTGTAGACGATGCGCACCTGCGTCGGGTGCTTTGGCGCGCTGATCGTCAGCTTGCTGCCGAGCTGTTTGTCGCGTGGCGCCAGCGCGTACTTCAGCGGCGTGGATTTGCCATCGGCCGCGAGCGCCTCGATCCTGGCAATCTCCAGGTCGCGCGTGTCCAGCACCAGCGACTGCGCTGCGGGGTTCTTCCAGTCCAGCTTCAGCGTGGCCTGGCCATCGAGCCGCTGGTGTGGGAAGTCGATGTTCAGGTCGAGATCCAGGTGGGTCACGAGCACCTGGTCGGGCTGCGCGTAGGAATTCGGGTCGTTCGCTTGGGCCACCAGCGGCAGCATCAGCGTGCCGAGGGCGAGGACGGGTAGCAGGCGCATGGGCGAGTCTCGAGACGGGCAAAGGCCGAGTATGCCATTGACATGGCACGGCTGGCCTGTGGCGAAAGGCCCGAACGGCCGCTGCGCCTGCGATGAGGATGCTCAGCCGGGGACAACGCTCGATGCGCGT
>CAJDTN010000032.1_pt1 | contig 27233 bp, 20 predicted proteins | sample 7389801 | NCBI WGS metagenome assembly CAJDTN01 (sample SAMEA7055653, study PRJEB34461) | soil metagenome | biome: terrestrial ecosystem; feature: Peninsula; material: soil | place: Antarctica | collected 2016
AGGAGCCTGCTCGCAGGCGATGCTCCTCCGGCCGGATATCAGAGCAAAGGCATCGCCCGCGAGCGGGCTCCTACCGCCCGACGCGATGTCGTAGGAGCCCGCTCGCAGGCGATGCTCCTGCTATTCCGATTTCCGATTCCCGACGAATGGCAGCGCCCGCGGGCGGGCTCCTGCCACGACCCTCCGGCCGTCCCTTGCGGTCAGGCCGGCGGTGCGGTTGCTCGCGCACCGACGACCCGGGTCAGCGCGGCGACCAACTGCTCGCCGCTGACCGGCTTGCGCAGGAAGCCATCCATGCCCGCCTCGCGAGCGCGCTTCTCGGCGCGGCCGCCGGAACGCGCAGTGACCGCGATGATCGGCAGGTGCTCACCGGCGGATTCACGCTGCCGGATCAGCCGCGCGATCTGAAAGCCGTCGACGCCCGGCAGGTCCAGGTCCAGCAGCACCGCATCGAAACTCGCATGGGCCAGTTCGGCCAGCGCGGCCAACCCGTTGACCACGTGCACCAGGCTGTGGCCTTCGCGTTCGAGCAGGCCGCGGATCACCGCCGCCACGATGGTGTCGTCCTCCACCAGCATCAACCGGTAGCTGCTGCCATCGGCCACCACTGGCACCGCGGTGGATGCATCCGGTTCGGCCAGCGGCAGGCGCACGCGGAACGTGCTGCCGTGGCCGACGCGCGATTCCAGCTCGATGCTGCCGCCCATCATGTCGACCAACTCGCGGCAGATCGCCAGGCCCAGACCGCTGCCGGCGCGCCGCTGCGGACTGTCCATCTGCTCGAAGCGCTGAAACAGGCGCGCCTGGCTGGCCTCGGGAATGCCTGGTCCGGTATCGCTGACGCTGAACAGCAAACCGTCGTCCGTGGGTGCGGCGCGCAGGACGACTTGCCCTTCTGCAGTGAACTTCAATGCATTGTTGGCCAGATTCAACAGCACCTGCTTTATCCGGACCGGGTCACCGATCACCTGCTCCGGCAGGTCGTCGGCCAGCTCCAGCTCGAAGCGGACGCCCTTCGTGTGCGCCAGCCCCTGCTCCAGTTGCGCGACATCTTCCAGCAACTGGCGTGGATCGAATGGCGCCAGCTCCAGTTCCAGCCGACCGGCCTCGATCCGGGCCAGGTCCAGCGCATCGTTGAGCAGCTTGAGCAGCATCCCGCCAGAGCGTTGCATCGCTCGCGTGTAGTCGTGCTGCAGCGGATTCAGCGGCGTGCTCAGCAACAACTCGGCCATGCCCATCACGCCAGTCATCGGCGTGCGGATCTCGTGGCTGAGGGTGGCCAGGAACTGGGTCTTCGCCGCGCTGGCAGCTTCGGCCATCCGCCGCTGCTGTTCGACCAGTTGCACATGGTGCCGCTGTGCCAGACGCCGGCGCCAGGTACGCAGTAGCAGGCCGACCAGCACCACCATCAGCAGCACGTACAGCAGCCACGCCCACCAGCGGGCCCACGGCGGTGCCTGCACGTGAATGTGCAGCGGCATTTTCAACGTACTCCACTGATCATCCGCACCGGCGGCCACGACCTTCAGTGTGTAGTCCCCGGCAGTCAACCCCGCGAATTCGCGCTCGCCGCGATCGCCGACATCGACCCAACCACCGTCGAATCCAACCAACTGGTAGCGATAACGGTTTCTGGCCGGGTTGATATAAGAAGCAAGACGCGCATCAACGCGCAAGTCACGATCACGCCAACCGAGCTGGACACCCCCGTTGTGAAGCGCCAGCTCATGGTACTGACCGTCGCGACGCATACCCACGCTGGTCAGGGTCAGTGGAGGGCGAGGTGCGCCTGCGTGCCGATCGCGTCGCATCAGATGTTGTGGCTGGAACGCCACCACGCCGCCGGCATCAGAGGCCAGGATCACTCCGTCTCGAGTGATCTCGGTCTCACCCGCACCGAATTCAGCACTGGAAAGACCCTGAGCCGGACCAAAGGGCGTGAATTCACGCGTCGACCTGTCGAAGCTCCACAAGCCCGGATCGGCGAACAGCCAAAGCCTACCCTCTCGGTCGACTCGCAGCGCGGTCAAATCGCCGGCCGACTGCACCGTCTTGGCTTCCACGACATCATCGAGTACCGCGCGGCCATCCACATCCTGGTAATGCTCGATCGACTGTTCTGTCAATAACCAAAAACCGTTGGCGTCGAAATCAAACGAGCGCACGCCGGTCGAAGACACGCCGGGCGCGTCCACCAAAGCGCCTGTCGCCACGTCCATCCACATCAAGCCGGCGGCGCTGGCATACCACAGCCGGCCTTTGTGATACGTGAGCTGCGAAGGCAGCAGGTGATGCCTGTCACGAGACCCGCTTTCCATGGGGACCGCGGTGATAGCCAAGGTATCGGGATCGATGACGAAGACCCCCTCACCCCAAGACGCGACATAAATCCTGCCGTCATCGGCCGCAGCAAGGAGTACCGGCCGCGTTACGTGCGCATGATTGATATCGATCGACCGCAGCTGCCCCCGTTCGAACAGCTTCAATCCACCGGGAACGGCAATCCACAAACGCTGACGTGCATCTTCCGCCAAGGCCACAATTTGCGCGTGGATATTCTTCAGCATGTGCTCGACGCGTCCGGTATGCACGTCCAGCCGATCGAGCCAGCCATCGTCACCGCCCACCCACAACCGACCGTCACGACCGAGCAGTAGGGCGGCTGCTGTGACGTTGGACAAACTATCCGGATCATCCGGTATGTGCGTGAAACGTGTGAATCCATCCCAGGCTGGCGGCAAATAGGCGATGCTTGATTCCTCAAACGTAATCCACAAACCACCTTCCCGGTCAATCATGGTTTGCCACATCTTGCTGCCCGGCAGCCCCCCAGGCAGCAACGGATGTCCACGAATGACCTGGCGATACCCGTCGCCAGCATCGAGTACCAACTCGTCGGCCTTCCCGACCCACAACCGCCCTTGCCGGTCGCGGGCGCTGCTCAACACGCGTGACGAGGCTTGCCGCAGCAATGGTCTAGCGACGCCGTCGGCACGGATGACGAGCAACGCATCGTCAAGCGCCACCCGCACCTCGCCGTTGCCACCTTCGATTGACCATATGCTGTGCAGGTCACCGTGGTACGCGGGATCCACCGGTACCCGCTGCAGGCGACCATTCGGCAGACGCAGGTACAAGCCACTCTCGGCACCTATCCAAAGACGTCCGTCCGGCTCAGCCAGCAACGCCCGGACTGCGCCAAACGATGCGGCTTGCATGCTGCCGATCTCAAGCGGCACATGATCGAAGCCTGTTTCATCCGGGCGCATGCGGTCGAGGCCCGCCTGGGTAGCGACCCACAAAGTGCCGTCGGGTGTTTGCGCAATGTTCCAAATCTCATTGCTGGACAGGCTGGCAGGGTTCGCCATATCACGCTCCCAATGCCGGAAGCGCCCGTTTGACTGATCGTAAACTTCCAGTCCACCGGAGATTCCTCCCGCCCAGATTCGATTCTTCCGGTCAGCAAGCAAGGTGTAGATCGCATTGAACGGCAATGACTTCGGATCGTCCACGACCCGTCGAAAAACCTTGAAATCGATACCGTCATATCGAATCAGCCCGCCCGCGGAACCAAACCACATCAGCCCGTTGCGATCTTGTGCCACCGCATAAACCTGTCCACCCGGCAGCCCGTCGGCGACACCAAAACGACGAAACTGCGGCGTCGGCAATGACGTGACCGTCACCTGGGGTGTGGCGCTCGATGGCGTAGCCATCGCGGCTTCACTCATCATCACGGCCGATGAGGCAATTGCCAAAACAGCGCTCAATGCAAGTGATGCAAACATCCCTAGCCCCTGTCTCCCCGATCCGCATCATGCCAAACGCAGCCCGACAGCGCGAGCGTCCAAGCCTCGGCACGCCATGTAAAACCACCTCAGGAGGGCCTGATTAGCGTTGAACCTCAATCGAAATAACGTTTCTCACCTGCAAGCGAACTCCCAAGGTCACCGACGGCGAGAAGGAATTTTGACCGCTGAGGTTTGGCATTGACCGGGTAGAAGGGGCCCGCCCGGCTAGAATGCGCGCATGTCCCGACGCCTGCGATTATTGTTCGCCGCACTAGCCGTAGCCGCCCTGCTGTGGCTGCTGTTCGCCGCCGCCGAGCGCTTCCTCGCACTGACCCAGCGATTCCTGACCCTGCCCGTCGGGCTGCAATGGACGCTCGGCGTGGTGCTGGCGATCTTCGCCGCTCTCGGCTTGAGCGTGCTGTGGTGGTTGCTGCGCCCGCGTCGCAAGCGCCGACCGCTGCCCGTGCCTGATCGCGGTAATCTGGAGCAACGCATCGGCCAGTTGCGCGAGCACGGCGCCGACACCGGGGCACTCGCCAACGAGCTGGGCGAACTCGACCGACGCCGGCTGGGCGCGCGTCTCTACATAGCCGTGTTCGGCGAAATCTCCGCTGGCAAGTCCAGCCTGATTCGTGCACTGGCACCGCAGGCGCAGCTGGCCAGCGATGCGCGTGGTGGCACCACCCGCGCGGTCGGCCATTACGACAGCAGCCTGCCCGGTGGGCGCAGCCTGGTGTTGGCCGATGTGCCCGGCAGCCGCGAAAGCGGTGGCGAAGCGCGTGAAGCCGCCGCACGCGACGAAGCATTGCGTGCCCACGCCGTGATCTACCTGTGTGCCGGCGACCTCACCCGCGGCCAGGTCGACGAACTGCGCTGGCTCGCCGACTTCGGCAAGCCGCTGCTGCTGGTGTTGAACAAGGCCGACCAGTGGAACGCTACCGAACGCGAGCAGTTGCTGACCAAGCTGCGACAACAATCGCGTGGGATCGCCAGCGCGGTGATCGCGATCAGCGCCGGCGGCAGCGAGCGCTATCAGCGACAGCTTGCTGATGGCAGCAGCGAATCGGTGGAACGCCAGCGCAAGCCCGATATCGACCCGCTGCTGCAGGGTCTGTCGCGCCTCACCGCGCCCGGCGCCGAGGGGCTTGAGCAACTGCGCGAGAACGCGGTGCTCGCCGGATTGCATCAGCGCACTGGCACACTCGAAGCGCAGACTCGCGCCGAACAAGCCGAACGCATCGTGCGCAAATATGCGCGTCGCGCGATCGTCGGCGCGATGGCTGCGGTGGCGCCCGGCAGCGATCTGGTAATCCAGGGCGTGCTCGCCACCGGGCTCACGCGGGCACTGGCCGAGTTGTATGGCATCAAGGTCAGCGAGGTGCAGATCGAGGATTTCGTGCAAAAGGCGAAGCTCACCTTGCGTACGGGCAGTTCGATTGTGCTGGCGGTGGCGGGGAATGCGCTGAAGGCATTTCCCGGATTGGGGACGCTGGGTGGCGGGGTGTTGCACGCGTTCGCCTACGCGCTGATTTTTGATTCGATGGGGCGGGCGTTGGCGGCGTCGCTGGCTGAGCGGCACACGCTGGATCAGGATGATGCGGGAGCGCGGTTGAGGGAGTTGCTCGCTGACGCGGGGGGTGGGCGCATGCGGAAGCTGGCGACGCTTACAATGGAGGCGGTGCGGGAGCGCGATGGCGACTGATTGATCGTCGCGTCTGGCACGCAGCCGCTGAGTTTTCTCGTCAAAAGATCAAAGGCTTTCGTGCGCCGCAGGCGATCGACCGCTCTGCACTTCATCGCATCAAAGCGAAGAGCCCCCTCAATGAAACTGATCACTCGCCGGCACCCAGGAACTGGATGACGATGCAGGTGCGCGAATCGGTTGCACGGGCTGCAAGTCGGCCCGGCACCCAGGCGGCAACAAACCTCCGGCGATGCGTGCGGCAGCGCATTCGGCGCGGTTGTCGAATTTCACCATTGGTGTAACTGCCGATGCCACTGGCTGCGCACTGCTGGCTGCCGGCACAGGTGGCGCAAGAGGCTGGGCAGGCGCGAGGCGCAGCGGCGCGTAGATCTTGTCGGCGACGGGTTCGGCAGGCGGATCGGGGTTCTGACAACCGAACAGCGCGATCGGCAGCAGCGGCTTCACCGCGCACTCGACGCGCACGCCGCGGGGTAGATGGAAGGTGTGCTTGAGGGTGGTCTTCTCCACCGCCCGACGCAGCGCAGTGTCGACCGAGCTTTCGTCTTCGGGCGTCCAGTCCTTGTCGAAACGGGTGGGTTGGTAACCGATGTCCGGCGCGCCGTGACGCATGATCTCGGTATCGCCCGTCGGCTTCCGTTGGATGTAATCGCCGACGGCGCCGTGTGGCGCACCCTGCAACGCACCAGGCTGGTCACCGCCGGGCTTGCCTGCGGCCAGCGACTTGCCTTTCGTGCCAGCAGATTTGCCGGCGGTTCCCAGCGAGCGTAATGCGGCGGGTGCGACCTGCGTCGGTGTCGGCGCACCCACTGCAGCGGTGTCGCTGCCCTGCGGAGTGGCATCTGGCGCGCGGCTGATATCTGTCGCGATCTCAGGCGCGGATAGCTCCGGTGCAGAATTCGGGAGCTCGGTTCGGGCGGGCGTGATGGGCGAAACGGGCTCGCTGGCCGGACTTGGCGCAGATGTCAGCGGCGTGACATCCGCCACCGCAACGGCGGCATTCATCGTCGGGCGCAAGATGGTGGGCGGCGTGGACGGCGCCCGCAGCAACTGGTCCAGATCGAGCTTCGACATCGGAACCGGAGTCGGCGGCGTCGATGCGGAGGCGGCCCTGGCCGGCGGTATCTTTGGCTCGGCAGAGACGACGCTGGGCGCCTCTGGCTCGGCCAGCGCGTGCGGCGCAATCGACACCGGTGCCAACACGGGATTCTGCAGTGTGACGGTGGGCGCGGGCTGCGCCGGCAGCGGCAACGGCTGCAGGCGTGGCAGGTCGGGAGCATCCGGCGGCTGCGGCGTTGGCGTCGCGCTGACGGGCGCAATCGTCTCCGGCATATCCATATGCAGCGCCATGGCCGGCAGGTTGGCTGGCGCGGGTACGGGCGCCTTGGGCGAGGCCAGCGAAGCAGGCGGCAGAATCGGGCGGTTGCCTTCGGCCTTGGGCGGGCGCACCGGCTCGGGCTGAAACTCTGGTGGTTTCGGGGGCAGCGGGGTCGGTATCGACACGGCCAGCACCGGCGGCTCGCCGGCAGGCACGACCGGCTTTGGCCGCGGCAGCGGTGCAGGCGCAGGCAAGGTCGTCGGTGGCGGCGTAGCGGCGGGTTTCGCGACGGATGTCTGCGTTTCGCGGCTCGCCACGATTGCCGGCGGTGCGGGTACGGGCGGCGCGTTCGCGACGACGGCTTCGGTGTTCGTACTGGACTCGTGCTGCGTTACCGCCGGGTTGCGCCGCCCCTGGTGGCGCGGGCCGCGTTCCTTCGGCGGCGCGCCTCGCACCGCGGGTGGTGGCGGTGGTTCCGGCGGTTCGATCAGACGCACCTGCAGCATCTGCTCGCTGCGCGGTGGCGGCGGCAGCGCCGGCTCGAATGCCGCCCCGAGCACGAAGCCGAACAGGAAGAACAGATGCACCAGCAGCGTGCCGGCCATCGCCAGCACGCTGCGACCCCACTGGCGCGGCGGCGGCCGCCGGCGCAGATGGGAAACGCGGCCGCGCATCGCCGCTGCCAACGGCGACTCCAGCCGGGCTCGCGCGGGGTTGACGGTAGGGCCAGCAGCGGTAGGGTCCGGAGGCGGCACGGGCATGCGGCCAGTGTAGCGGGCGCACTTCGGTTTCGCCGGACCTGCAACCACACCATCAGGGATGGGCGGCACCCTTGGCTGCGCGTTCGCGCAGCTCGGCATCCACCGATCGATTGGCCGTATCCACCGGACAGCCATGGGCCAGCGGCTTGCCGGCACGATACATCGCGATGCACGCCTCCACGCTGGGTGGAATGAATCCGTGCGCATGCCCGTCCAGCGACCTTGCCGGCGCCATGTTGAGGCGTTCGTCGCCGTCCTTGGGCGGCGGCGGCGGCGGTGGGTCGCCGCCGCAGCCACCGGCCAGCATTCCCAGCGACACCGCGCAGTGGATACGGGCACCGCCTGGCAGGCGGATGGTTTTTTTCACGGTGGTTTTGTCCACCAGTTTTTGCAGCGCGTCGTCGACGGCGCTGCCGCCAGCGTTCCAGTCCTGTTCGAAACGCGTCGGCTGGTATTTGATCGGACTGTCGTGCTGCATGATCCGCGTATCTCCTTGCGGCATGCGCTGCACGTAACCTGGTATGGGCGCACTGGCCGCAGACGCCGGCAACCGTGGCCGGCCCTGCGCATCAAACAGGCGCGGCGCGGTGGCGGTGACGGGCGGCGACTGCACGACCAGTGCGCCCTCGGCAGGCGGCACCGGCGGCGTACGGGGAGCCCGCGGTGGCGGTAGCGGCGGCAACGGCGCCAGCGGCGGCGGCGCCACCGCAGCAGGTCCGGTATCGATGAATCGCACCTGCATGAACTGATCGGGCGTCGCGCCCGCCGACGGACGGGCCGGCAGGCGCGTGCCATACCAGGCAATCAGCCCGAACAAACCGTGCAACAACAACACCAACGCCAGGGCAAATCGGCGAGTCGTCTGTTCGATCGATGGATCGCGCCAGCGGCGCTGCTGCCTGACCGCTCGCGCGCGCCAGTCCCTGGCCGCAGGCGCGACGCGCGACGGTTCGATCCACGGCGGCTCGGGCGGCGACGGCCGGGAAGGCTGGGAATGCGGCGCAACAGCGATGACGATGCCTCGTGGAAAGCGGATGACGACCGCAGGATGCCGGATGCTGCTTGAACCATGCCGGACCATGGCGATTGCTGGCCGCCGGCGCCCCCATGCGACAACAGACAGCGCACCGGCACGGCCGGTTCCCCGCAGTGCAGCTTGACCGCACTGGCGCTTGGCACAAGGCTGGACGACCGGCGCTGCTGTGCTGGTCCCAGCATCACCGCCCTCGCCCGCCGCCCGATGCAAGACGACCACGACAGCCCGCCACGAGAAGCCTGTCTACACGCGGCCTCACGCGACGTCGTTCACGCAGAGGCCACGCCCTGATCGAGGAGTGTCGCATTGTGTCCTACACCACGGAAAGCATCCGCAACATCGCGCTCGCCGGCCACGCCGGCGCCGGCAAGACCACGCTGTTCGAGGCGCTGCTGCATGCCGGCGGGGCGATCCAGGGCGTAGGTACGGTCGAGCGTGGCAATACCGTTTCCGACAGCGACAGCCAGGAACAGGCGCGCGCCCATTCGATCGACAGCTGCGTGGCTCAGATCATGCACGGCGACTGCCACATCAACCTGATCGACACCGCCGGCTATACGGATTTTCGCGGCGCCACGCTGGCCTCGCTGGCGGCGGTCGAGACCGTGGCCGTCGTGGTCAACGCGATCAACGGCGTCGAGCACAACACGCGCCGGGTGATGATGCACGCACGCGAGCGCGGCGTGGCGCGCATGTTGGTGGTCAACAAGATCGACTTCGACGGCGCCAACCTGGCCACCTTGGTCGATGCACTGCGCGAGGAGTTCGGCACCGAGTGCCTGCCAGTGAACCTGCCCGCCAACCGCGGCAACCAGGTCCTCGATTGCTTTTCCCATCGCGACGGCACCACCGATTTTTCCTCGCTGGCCGAGGCGCACCAGCAGATCCTCGACCAGGTGGCGGAGATCAACGAGACCGTGATGAACCGCTACCTGGACCAGGGTGAGGACGGGCTGAGCCCGCAGCAACTACACGACGCGTTCGAGCAATGCCTGCGCGAGGGGCACCTGGTACCGATCTGCTTCGTCAGCGCACGTACTGGCGCGGGCGTAAAGGAACTGCTCGACATCGCCGCTCGGCTGCTGCCGAATCCGGCCGAAGGCAACCCGCCGCCGTTCGTGAGTGGCGACGGCAAGCCGCTGCGCGTGACCCACGACCCAGGTGCGCCAGTCATCGCCGATGTGTTCAAGATCATCAATGATCCGTTCGTGGGCAAGCTCGGCGTGTTTCGCGTGTGGCAAGGGACAGTACGCCGCGACAGCCAGTTACTGGTCGACGATGGCCGCAAGCCGTTCAAGGTCGGTCACCTGTTCCGCCTGCAGGGCAAGACCCACGTTGAAATCGACGAGGCGATTCCGGGCGATCTCGCCGCTGTGGCCAAGGTCGAGGAGATCCACTTCGACGCAGTCCTGCACGAATCGCACGACGAAGACCTCGTCGCGCTGGCGCCGCCGACGTTTCCCACGCCGATGTACGGCCTGGCGCTGGAACCGAAGCACAAGGGTCAGGAGCAGAAGCTGTCCAACGCTTTGGCGCGGCTGGCCGAGGAAGACCCCTGCCTTCGCGTCGAGCACCACAAGGAGCTCAACGAGACGGTGGTGCGCGGATTGTCCGACCTGCACCTGAAGGTCATGCTGGAACGCATGCGCGAGCGCTACGGCGTAGAGGTGGAAACCCATCCGCCAAGCATTGCCTACCGCGAAACGATTGCGGTCAGCGCCGAAGGGCACCACCGACACAAGAAACAAACCGGTGGCGCCGGCCAGTTTGGCGAAGTGTTCCTGCGCATCGAGCCGCTCGAGCGCGACAGCGGTTTCGAGTTCGTCGACGCGACCAGGGGTGGCGTGATCCCCGGCCAGTTTCTGCCGGCCGTCGAGAAGGGCGTACGCCAGGCGATGGAGCGTGGCGCGGCGGCAGGCTACCCGTTGCAGGATTTGCGGGTGACCGTCTACGACGGCAAGTTCCACGCGGTCGATTCGAAGGAGGTCGCTTTCGTCAGCGCCGGCAAGAAGGCATTTCTCGACGCGATCCACAAGGCGCAGCCGATCGTGCTGGAGCCGATTGTCAACGTCGAGGTGATGATCCCCGAGCATTCCGTCGGCGACGTCACCGGCGGCCTCGCCGGCAAGCGTGCCCGGATCATGGGTACCGCCGCCCAGCGCAGCGGCGAACTGGTGATCAAGGCGCAGGCGCCGCTGGCCGAACTGAACGACTACGCCACCGAACTGAAGTCGATGACCGGCGGCCGCGGCCGCTACAGTCTCGACCTCAGTCACTACGAAGCTGTGCCGCCGAACGTGCAGAAGCAGCTCAGCGAGGCATGGAAGCCGCATGCCGAGGAGGGTTGAGTAGCAAGCACGTCACGTTCATCACGCACGGTTATGCTGGTCGTATCGACCGACCTGGAGTATCAGGATGAAGTCAGCCTGCAACCTGCTGCTGCGCGGCCTGCTCGGCTGCTCGATGCTGTGGCTCGGCGCCTGCGCGGTGGGTGCAAATGCCGGGAGCGCACAGCCCATGCCTGAGACCAGCGTCACCCTCGAGCGCAGTACCTGCTTCGGCAACTGTCCGGCTTACAGCGTCACCGTGGCCACCGACGGCAAGGTGAGCTTCACCGGCCGCGCCCACGTGCAGACCATGCAGGCGACCGGCCAGGCGACGCCGGCCCAGCTTGCCGCGATTCACGACGCACTGGCACGCGCCGACATCGATTCGATGCGCCCCAGTTACACCGGTGGCGACGACGGCTGTGGCCTGATGATGAGCGACCAGCCTGGCATCAAGATCACCGTGAACCATGCCCGTGGCAGTCGCAGCGTTGATTTCTATCTTGGCTGCACCGGCCCGGTCGCCGATGCGGTGCGCCCGCGCATCGAGCAACTGGCGGACAGCATTGATGAGCAACTCGACACGCGTCGCTGGATCGGCACGCCGACAGCGCCGGGCGCGGTCGAACACGCCGACCGCTGAGCCCCCGCCCGCCGGCGCGCGCAAGGGTCGGCCAGAGGCGGCGGCTGCGCTTCAGGCTCAAGTAGCGCTCGATCAGGGCGCCGGACAACTCGCTGCAACTGACGTCGAGCGTGTTGACGCCTTCGCGACGCAGCGCTTCGTGCGCGCGCTCACGTTCAGCCAGGTAGTGCATGGCGGCGGCGCTGCAGATGCTGCCTTCGAGTTCGTCACCCGGTGTGGCGGCGGCACGATCGAGTGCCAGCTCGCGCAGACTGACCAGCATCACCAGGTGGCATCTGGACAACATGCTCACCGCAGCCCGCAGCTCGGCATCGTCTTCATCGCGCACGTTGGTGACCAGCACCACCAGCGCGCGACGCCGCTGGTGCATCTGCAACGCGCTGGCAGTGGCGAGATAGTCGGTGGCCAGCGGCATCGCCTGCAAGTCGTAGCCGGCGCCGAGCAGCATGTCCATGCCGCCGCTGCCTTGCTGTGGCGGCAGCCAGCGTTGCTGCTGACCGGTGCAGGCCAGCAATCCCACCGCATCGCCGTGGCGCAGCGCGATGCTGGCCAGCGCCAGGAAGGCGTTGAGGACGTGATCGAAATGCACCAGGTGATCGTCCTGCGCCAGCATGCGCCGGCCGCAATCGAGCATCAGCACCACCTGCTGGTTGCGCTCGTCGCGGTACTCGCGCGAGATCAGCCGGCTGGCGCGCGCGGTGGCCTTCCAGTTTATCTTGCGCAGACTGTCGCCGATACGATAGTCGCGCAGCTCCTGGAATTCGGTGCCTTCGCCACGGCGCCGTTGCAGACGCGCGCCGACACTGCGCGAGGCCAGCTCCACGCTCAGGCCTGCCAGCTCGGCCAGGGACGCGAAATTGGGATACACGCGCACCGTCGACGGCGCGCCGAGCCGCTTGCCGCGGCCTGCCTTGCGGCTTTCCAGATCCCCTTCGACGTGCCCCTGCACGTCATCGACCATGGCCGCTGGCGCGGCGTATGGATTGGTTTCCATCTCGCTTCCCTTGCCGTCCTTTTGCCCTACCCCACGTCGGGCCACCGCCTCGAGTATAAAAGCGATTTTTGCGGCTTTGCCAGCGCCATCCTGCAATCGCCGGCGACCGGTTCCGGGCGCACCTGGCTCAGGCAGCTCGGCGCTTGGGCTTGGGCTTGGGCTTGGGCTTGGGCTTGAGCAAGGTACCGGTGCATTTCGGCGAACCGCAGTGGCAAGCCCACAGCTTCTTCAGCCGCGCGGTATGCGCCATCTCCAGCACGATGCCGTAGTCGTAGGTCAACTCTTCGCCAGGCTTGATCGCACGGATCGTCTCGATCATCACCCTGTCCCGGCGCGGGTCACCGCTGGCGCTTTCCTCGACCACCGCGCGGCAGTTCGGGGTGCAACTGTGGTTGATCCAGCGCGCGCTGTTGCCTTGCTGATTGGCGTCGATGACGTAGTTGTCGTTGAGCGTGAACAGGAAGGTATGGCCGGTCTCGCCGCCATCGCCGTAGAGCTCATCCGCTTCGGCCGGAGCAAGCAATTTGCCCTTGTACTGGATGATGTGCTCACCGCGCGCGATCGCGCTGACCGCAAACATGCCGTTGCCGTGGATCGGCGAGCGGTGGGCGACAAAACGGCGTGGCCGTGAAACCTGGGACATGGACAGATCTTCATGAAGTGAACGGAAAGGACGACGATGATGCCGATTGCCGCGCTGAATGAAAACCGCCAGAGGTGCTGGCCTGCGAAACACCGGCAGGTTCACTTCCGGTGTGCACCGACTGTTCCCGCTCCCCGCTCCCCGTTCTTCGCTCCTCGTTCTCCGTTCCCTGTTAGGATTCAAACAATCGTTTGAGGTGAGCTTATGAAACGACTGCTACACGGATGGTTCGTGATCCTGCTCGGTGCAACGTTACTAGGGACTAGCCTGGTGGCCTGTGGGCCGGCGAAAAAGAGCGTGTATCCGCCCACGCTGAGCATTCAGCAACTGACCGTACTGCCGGATGGCCAGTGGCGGCTGACCCTGCGGATACAGAACAACAGCTACGACGAGATGGATTTCAAGTCGCTGGAAGGCCAGTTGCAGATCGGCGCGCTGGCCCCGATTCGCCTGCATGCCACCTTCGAACGCGACATCCCCGAGCTGGCCGGCGACGTGTTGTCGCTCGATGTGCTGCCGACTGCCGCGATGAACCAGACGCTGCAAGAAGCCGCCGGCAAGGGCAGCGCCGGCTCGGTAGCCTACCGCATCAAGGGCAGCGCCAACGCCAAGCCGGAACAAGAAAAAAACGCCCGCGACTTCGATTTCGGCGGTAGCGACTGGATTTCACCCGTACCGGGCATTCCCAACACTTGGCGTTGAACTGCCGCTACACGACGATTCTCTGCAAGGAACCCCAAAATGACTGCTTACAAGGCCCCTCTTGACGACCTGCGTTTTGCCCTGTTTGACGTGCTCGGCGCCGAACCGATTCTGACCGCGCTGCAAGGCGGCGAAGGGCACAGCCGCGACCTGCTTGATGCCGTGCTGGAAGAAGCCGGCCGGCTCAGCGAGCAGCTGCTGGCGCCGACCAACGCGCCCGCCGATGCGGAAGGCTGCCGTTTCGACAAGGCCACCCACACGGTGACCACCCCGAAGGGTTTCAAGGAGGCCTTCAATCAGTTCGCCGACGGCGGCTGGACCGGCCTGACCAATCCCGAGGCCTATGGCGGCCAGGCTCTGCCCGGCGTGCTGGGCACTGCCACTACCGAAATCTTCCAGTCCGGCAACCTGGCCTGGAGTTTGTACCCGCTGCTGTCCGAAGGCGCCACCCATGCGCTGGAACAGCACGGCGAGGAATGGCAACGCGAGCTGTACATGAAGCCGATCGTGGCTGGTCGCTGGACGGGCACCATGTGTCTGACCGAACCGCAGGCCGGCTCCGACCTCGGCTTGCTGAAAACCCGCGCCGAACCCGGCGACACCGACGCCAACGGCCACCCGACCTGGAAGCTCACCGGTACCAAGATCTTCATCAGCGCGGGCGAGCATGACCTCACCGAGAACATCGTGCACCTGGTGCTGGCTCGCCTGCCCGACGCGCCCGAAGGCAGCCGTGGCATCTCGATGTTCATCGTGCCCAAGTTCAAGCTCAATGCAGACGGCTCGCTGGCCGAACGCAACACCATTGCCGCCGGTGCGATCGAGCACAAGATGGGTATCCACGCCTGCTCCACCTGTGTGATGAACCTGGACGGCGCCGAGGGCTACCTGATCGGCAAACCGCACAAGGGCCTGACGGCGATGTTCACCATGATGAATGCGGCACGGCTGTCAGTCGGCGTGCAGGGCCTGGCGCTGGCTGAGCGCGCGCTGCAGAACAGTCTCAACTATGCCCGCGAGCGGCTGCAATCGCGCGCGCTGTCCGGCCCGAAGTTCCCCGACAAGCCGGCCGACAACCTGCTGGTGCAACCAGATGTCCGGCGCATGCTGCTGACCCAGCGCGCCTTCGTCGAAGGCTCGCGTGCGCTGGTGCTGTACACCGCGCTGCAGACCGACATCGAACATCGCGGTACCGACGAGACGACACGCAAGAAAGCCGGCGAGCTGGTCGCGTTCCTGATCCCGATCGCCAAGGGCATGACCACCGAGCTGGGACAGGAGTGCACCAAGGAAGCGCTGCAGATCTACGGCGGCCACGGCTACATTGCCGAGAACGGGATGGAGCAGTTCGTGCGCGATGCACGCATCATCACCTTGTATGAAGGCACCACCGGCATCCAGGCCGCCGACCTGCTCGGGCGCAAAATCCTGCAGCTGCAGGGCGTGGGCTTCAAGCACTTCCTGGAGGAGATCAGCGCGTTCTGCCAGCAGCACGCCAAGACCGAGTCGTTGAGTGCGTTCATCGGCCCCTTGGCCGTGGCTACCCGCAACTGGAGCGACCTCACCCTGGCGCTGGCGCAACGCGCCCAGGCCGACCCGGAGGAGCTCGGCGCCGCCGCCACCGACTATCTGTATTACTCCGGCTACGTCACGCTGGCCTACCTGTGGGCACGCAGCGTGCTCGCGGCCGAAACCGGCACGCAATCGGCCGCGTTCAAGCAGGCCAAGCGCGACACCGCGACTTTCTATTTTGCCCGCATCCTGCCACGCACCCTGATGCACCAGGCCGCAATCGAGGCGGGCGTGACGAGCCTGCCCGCGATCGATTGAGCAGGCACCCGTCGCACGCACACAAACAAGCCCGGCATGCCGGGCTTGTTTGTTTCGATGCACAGGGTGATCGCTGCGCTTCAACCCAGAGTCGCGATGGGCACATTTTGTTGGGTCATGTGCCGAAGCAGGTCATGTTTGGCGCAAGTGCGACATCGTCCCGACCAGCGACGACCTACTCTCCGTGGGCTTCCCGGAATGTGTCCCCACTCATGCGCAGATACTGCTGGATCAAGGCATCGTGGATGGGCGCGGACTGCATCAGTTCGCGAGCCAGCGCTTCCTGCGCTGCCGCCACGCCGGGCGGCACTGGCGCGGCGACAACAGTTGGAACGGCCCGGACGACCCGCGGCGCAGGCGCATCGGCCTGGTGGAGTCCGACCCCGAGCAAATGGGAGATGTCATAGGCGATGTCGTTCATGCCCAAGAGTCATGCAACAGGCTTGCCAACTATCGACGGACGATCACTTTGCCAAACCCGCGCCCGCCGGCGTACCGAGGAGAGTCACCGGGACGTTGCGCTGCAGCATGCCGACCCACTCTACAAAGCATCTGCCTGCCACGCATGCACCTCGATTGCGGTTACGCTGAACGCTCTGATCCACCTGGGGAGTTGCCATGAAGCCACTTCGGCTCGCTGCCGTGCTGCCACTCGCACTGTCGGCCCTGCTGTTCACGCTGGGCGGCCTGGCGCAAGCCACCGAGGTGCCGCAGGCGAAGTATCCCGACTATCCCAGCGAGACGCCGGCGCAGTTCGTGCCGGCCACCGCCAGCCACGACTACATGCAGCGCGAGGTGATGATCCCGATGCGCGATGGCGTCAGGCTGCACACCGTCATCCTGATCCCCAAGGGAGCCCACGACGCCGGCATCCTGCTCACCCGCACGCCGTACGACGCCAACGCGCTGACCAGCCATCACATGAGCGGCCATCTCGGCCCGATGCTGGAAGGCTACGACAACGCCACCGACGTCATCGTCGAGGACGGCTACATCCGCGTAGTGCAAGACGTGCGCGGCAAGTACGGCTCCGAGGGCGACTACGTGATGAACCGGCCCGTGCACGGACCGCTCAATCCCACCCCGGTGGACGATTCCACGGATACGTACGACACGATCGACTGGCTGGTGAAGCACATTCCCGAATCCAACGGCAAGGTCGGCACCATCGGCATTTCCTACGACGGTTTCGAACCGCTGATGGCGCTGGTCAACCCGCACCCCGCGCTCAAGGTGTCGGTGCCGATGAACCCGATGGTCGACGGCTGGATGGGCGACGACTGGTTCCACCATGGCGCGTTCCGTCAGCAGAACATGTCCTACATCTACGAGCAGACCGCCAGTCGCGGCAACACGATCAAGTGGTGGACGAACTACCACGACGAGTACGACCTGTTCATGCACTACGGCTCGGCCGGCGCGCTGGCGCAGGCCTATGGCATGCCACAGCTGAGCTTCTGGAACAAGCTGGTGGCGCATCCGACCTACGACAGTTTCTGGAGCGAGCAGGCGGTGGACAAGCTGCTTGCCGCGCAGCCGTTGAAGGTGCCGGTGATGCTGGTGCACAGCCTGTGGGACCAGGAGGACAGCTACGGTGCACTGGCCGTCTATCGCGCGATCAAGCCGAAAGACGGCAGCGGCAACATGGTCAAGCTGGTGATGGGTCCGTGGCATCACGGCCAGGAAATCGAGGAAGGCAGCGCGCTCGGTGCGATCCACTTCGGCAGCGACACCGCGAAATATTTCCGCCAGCACATCCTGCGCCCGTTCCTCGCGCAGTACCTCAAGAACGGCGCGCCGAAGGCAAACCTCGCTCCGGTCACCGCGTTTCAGACCGGCACCAATGAATGGCAGCGGCTGCCGCGCTGGCCGCTGGCCTGCGAGCACGGCTGCGCCACCACCAGTCGCGCGCTGTATCTGGAACCGGATCGCAAACTCGGCTTCAGCACGCCTGCCGCCGGTACCGGCGCGTACGACGAGTACGTCTCCGATCCCGCCCATCCAGTGCCGTTCCGCGCCCGCCCGATCCAGCCGGTCGGCTACGACAACGGCATGACCTGGTCGCAGTGGCTGGTCGACGATCAGCGCGACGCCTCCGGCCGCACTGACGTGATCAGCTACGTCTCCGATGTGCTGACTGCGCCGGTCACCATCGCCGGTGCGCCCGAGGTGCACCTGGTCGCCTCGACCAGTGGTACCGACAGTGACTGGGTGGTCAAGCTGATCGATGTCTATCCCGACCAGGTCGCCGCACAGCCGGAGCTGGGCGGCTACCAGCTCGCCGTTTCGATGGACATTTTGCGCGGCCGCTATCGCGAAGGCTTCACCGAAGCCAAGCCGATCACTGCCAATCAGCCGCTGGCGTACCGCTTTGATCTGCCCGCGGCGAACCATGTGTTTCTGCCGGGCCACCGCATCATGGTGCAGGTCCAGTCGAGCTGGTTCCCGCTGTACGACCGCAACCCGCAGACCTTCGTGCCGAACATCTTCCTGGCTCAGCCAGCGGACTACCGCAAGACCACGCAGCGGGTCTATCACGCGCCGGGCGAGGCCAGCTTCATCGCGTTGCCGGTGGTGGGCCATTGAGTAACTGTGGCCCCGTTCCGGACGAAAGTCCGAGTCATGGCGGCAACTCGCCGCCGCGATCATGATGCGCGAACTCGCCAGTGGCGGGCCGGCGTCGATAGCAAAACCAACCCTCAGCGGAGATGACGATGAAATGGTTACTGGCGTTCGTGGCGGGATTCGTTTCCACCCTGGTATTCCATCAGGGCCTGCTTGAATTGCTGCACCTGGCTGGCGTCTTTCCGCGCGCGGCATGGAATCTGGCCGCGGTGCCGCCATGGAACGTGCCCGCGGTGATCTCGCTGGCGTTCTGGGGGGGCTTGTGGGGCATCGTGCTGTGGGCGCTGATCCGGCACCTGCGCGGGAGCAAACGCTGGTTGTGGGGCGCGATCTGGGGCGCGTTGCTGCCGAGCATCGTGGCGCTGTTCGTGGTGTTCCCGCTGAAAGGTGGGCCGATGGGCGGTGGCTACGACCCGAAGCTCATCGCCGGCGCGCTGCTGCTCAACGGTGTGTGGGGGCTGGGTGTGGTCGCCCTGATGAAGCTGTACCGGCAAGGCTGAGGTAGCGCCGCCGTACATTATTGCCACCCGCGAAAATACCTCAGCGGCGAAAAGTTGTGTTTCGACCACGGAATCGGCAGGCTGGCCTGAGTCAATCGACACGACGAAGGCGCATGGCGAGCAAGCTCTGGATGATCGGCCGCATGGCAGTCATTGCGGCGGGATCGTTGCTCGCGTTCTGCTCGGGTGCCTGGGCGGCGCTGGCGCTGTGGTACCGCCTGCCGGGCGGCAAGGCCGTGCGCACGCTCGGCAGCGTGGCCTGGGTTGCGCTGGTGCTGGTGCTGGCCGCGCTGGCGATCGATCAACGCAGTTGGCTGCCACTGGGTGTATACGCGGCGGCGTACCTGATGCTGTTGCTGTGGTGGACCGGGATTGCGCCATCGGGCCAGCGCAACTGGCGCGACGATGTCGCCCAGTTGCTGAGCGGCACCGCGCAAGGCGATCACGTCCGGCTCGACAACGTGCGCAACTTCGACTGGCGCAGCGACACCGACTACGACATTCACTGGGAAAGTCGCAGCTACGACCTCGCCCGGCTGGCCGGTGCCGACGCAGTGTTGTCGCACTGGGGCAACCGGGCGATCGCGCACGCGATGATTTCGTTCGGCTTCAACGATGGTCGCCATCTGGCGTTCTCGGTGGAGGTGCGCAAGAGCCGCGATCAGCAGTATTCCTCGATCGGCGGTTTCTTCAAGCAGTTTGAAACGATTCTGATCGCTGCCGACGAGAACGACATCATCCGCGTGCGCACCAACATCCGCGGCGAGGACGTTTACCTGTATCCACTGCAAATGGACCCACCCACCCTGCGTGCGCTGTTCCTGTCGTACGTGCATGCGGCTAACCAGCTTGCCGCGCAGCCCGCCTTCTACAACACGTTCACTTCCAATTGCACCACGATCGTCTACCACATGGCCAGGCAGATCGATCAGGCCCTGCCGTGGGACATACGCCTGCTGCTTACCGGCTATCTGCCGGAATACCTGCGCCGGATCGGCGCGGTCGATCGCAGCGTGCCGCTCGAAACCCTGCGTCAGCGCAGCCGCATCAGCCAACGGGCCATGGCAACCGCTGCCGGCGCCGATTTTTCCAACGCAATTCGGGAAGCAGGAAAAGCTTCCTGACTTGCGCAGCCTGATAAACGCCACTTCGGCTCGCCCTCACCCATGCAACAAAAACTGAACGAAATCGCCGCCAATCCGGTCTTTTGACGCGTCCTTGCCGCCATGATGCGTCAGGTTCAAGCAGATAGCAGCCAAAAACCTCACGTTCACTCCGCAGGCGCCGCGCTGTCACCAGCGTTTGCATGCACCCCAGGAGACTGAGATGGATACCAGGATCACCCGCATCGCCGCATTGACGGCAGGTTTGATGGCAATGGGCCTGGCCGGCTGCCCGCAGTACGTCAAGCAATCGACTTCAATACGGCGATCCAGCAGTTGCCGCAGAAGCAGCAGGATCAGCAGCAGCAGATCGATGCGATCAAGCAGCAGATGCAGTCGCAGTTCTCCAGGTACGATGGCCAGATCAGCAGCATGCCGGGACGGGTCAGCATCGACACGGTGGCGCACTTCGCGTTCAACAGCGCCACCCTGAATGACCAGGACAAACCGGCGCTGCAGGATTTCGCCGCGACGATCAGCAAGCACCATCCGAACGTACTGATTACGGTGGAAGGCTTCGCCGACCCAGCCGGTTGGCGCACCTACAACAAGAAGCTCGGCATGGAGCGCGCCAATGCGGTCCGTGATTTCCTGATCAGCGGCGGCATGACTCAGGGCCAGGTACGCGCCGTCAGCTACGGCGAAGACAACGAGCGACAGGTGGTCAAGGGCGCCACCCATGATCGCGACCAGGGCAACCGACGCGTCTCGCTGAGCGTGGACGCCACCGGCGCCGGTGCGGTCGCGACTACTGCAGCAGCTTGAGGTAACCGACCGCGGCCGATCAGCGCAACACAGGAAGTCTGGCGCTGATCGGCGGTCGGACAGAACCCAAGTCGGCTAGTTGGTGGTGGCCGAAGCTGCTGTCTCGGCACGCTCGCGCGCATCCAGCCGTTGGGCCAGGCGATCGATGTTGGTCAATGACAGCAGGTGCGCATACGCCCACGCCAGCACGCCCTCGCGCATCAGCTCGTGAGTAACCTTCTCGTCCAGCGCGCGCATCTTCTCCTCGTTGACCATGAACAGGCCATTGAGCGTGATCGCGGGGCCCGCGTCTTCATTGCCCTTGCGCAACTGCACGTTGCGCGGCTCCAGCAGGTCATGCTTGACCAGCTGTTGCATGAACGACTTGGTCCGTTCGATGTTCTGCTGGAATTCGGACAGGAAACCCACCGCGTTGGTCAGCAGCTCGGTATCGGTGCCGTCTTCGTTGAACAGGCGCTCGCCCTCGGCGGCATTGAAGCCCTCGAAACCCTGATCGAGGAACACCGTGAAATCGCCACCTTCCTGGCCGGGCGGCTTCTCGGCCAGCACGAAGGGATAGCGACGCACAAACGCCGGAATATACGTGTTCGGCGCCCACTGCCCGGCGGCATCGACGTACAGGTTTTCGTTCTGGCGCAAGCCAAGCAGGGCGATCGGACCGGCATTGGCGGCATCGGTGCCGGCAAATACGATCATCAGATCGCGTGCGGCCTGGCCGAACTCCGCACCAGTCAGCGGGACCGAAGGCGTGTTCATCGCGAACTTCATGCTCGGAACGCTCTTCAGCCGAAGATCCTTGTGTTCGGTTCGATTGAGCGGCACCGGGTGCTCGTAGAAAATGACTTCAGCCACGTTGATCCACCTCTGTCCCCCGCCGCGCCGGGCCGCCACGGCAGCGCCCCTGTCAAACCCGGCGTCGGGTTTGTGTAAGACCGGCGATGATATCAGCGCACGCTGGCCCCTGCGAATCCTCAGCTCCACGAGCCACGACCGCAAGCGCATGCGGATCGGTACAAAATTGTTCTATGCTGCAGACGGACCGGCGTCTCACGCCGCCTGAACGTTCTCTTGAAGCCCTGGCTGAAGGACGACCTGCATGCTGATGGATGCGCCAAGACCTGCCGATCTCCACGCGACCCGCGTCTTGTCGCTGGACGCGGCGGGCCGCATCCTGGACTGGATCAGCTGGCAGGACGCGGTCTGCCTGTACGTCCGCGATGCGGTGGCATGGACCCTGGGCGACCCCTGCCTCACCGTGCACGGCGGCCACAACCGACTGCTCGGCGCGCAGAGCACGCTGCAATTACATCCGATCATCGCCAGCACGGGCCATTGTCACCGGCACGCGACCGACCCGGCCCCGGCGCTCTCCAACGCTGCGTTGTTCGCGCGCGACCGGCATATCTGCATGTATTGTGGCGAGCACTTCAACCGCCTGGAGCTGACCCGCGACCACGTGCTGCCGCTCTCGCGGCAGGGCAAGGATGAGTGGGAGAACGTGGTCAGTGCCTGCCTCCCGTGCAACCTGAAGAAGAGCAACCGCACCCCGCAGCAGGCCAACATGCCGCTGCTGGCGATACCGTACCGACCCAGCTGGGTCGAGCATCTGATCCTGTCCAATCGCAACATTCTGGCCGACCAGATGGAGTTCCTGGTCAGCCGCCTGCCACGCGACCGGCGGCCGGTCGCCGCCTGACCCGGCCATAGCCGCTTTCAGCCGGCTGCATCGCTACCGGCAATGTTGCCTTCGTCGTCGTTGTGCAGGTCCTGCGCGTCCTGTTCGATCGTGTCGATGCTATCGCGAGCACTCTTCGCCAGTTTGAAGTAATGCTTGCGAATCCGCTCCAGATCCTCATCGTCAAGCTCTTCGAGATCCAGCAGGGCGTTGTGTGCCTTGCTGGTGCGAATCAGCTCGTCCAGCTTGATCTGCAGCGCCCCGGTATCCCGGTTCTGGCTGTTCTGGATAAGGAACACCATCAGGAACGTGATGATCGTGGTCGACGTGTTGATCACCAACTGCCAGGTGTCGCCGTAATCGAACAACGGGCCGGTGGCCGCCCAGGCGATGACCAGCCCCACGGCCAGGATGAATGCCAGCGGCTTCCCGGCCTGGCGTGAGGTGGTTTCGGCGAATCGGCGGAACAGCTTGCGGGTAGACATGGGGGTTCCTTGAGATAGACCGTTTGGCAGCGTCCTCGTTGAGGCGTGTGCGAGGCGTGCACGACCGGCTGCCCCGGCCCGTTCACATCACAGCCCTTGCCCCGCCCCGCCGCTGGGCCAACAATACCCGGATGAACGACCTCAGCCACTTCCCCCACCTGGCACCGATCGAGACCCCGGCCGACCTGCGCCGGGTCCCCGACCACGAGCTGCCGCAAGTCGCCGATGAACTGCGCCAGTACCTGATCGAGGCGGTGGCCAGCTCCGGCGGCCACTTCGGTGCCGGCTTGGGCGTGGTCGAACTGACGGTGGCCCTGCACCACGAGTTCAACACGCCGCACGACCGGCTGGTCTGGGACGTCGGTCATCAGTGCTACCCGCACAAGATCCTCACCGGCCGCCGCGATCGCATCACCACGATCAAGAAAAAAGGTGGCCTGGCACCGTTCCCGCGGCGAGAGGAGAGCGAATACGACGCCTTTGGCGTGGGCCACTCCTCCACCTCGATCTCGGCGGCGCTGGGCATGGCGATCGCCGCCCAGCACCAGGGCGACCATCGCAAGGTGGTGGCCGTGATCGGGGACGGCGCGATGACTGCCGGCATGGCATTCGAGGCGCTCGACCACGCCGGCGACGTCGAACCGGACATGCTGGTCGTGTTCAACGACAACGGCATGTCGATCAGCGAAAACGTCGGCGCGCTGACCAAGATGATGGCCCGCGCAATGGCCAGCCGCCGCCTCAACGAGTGGCGCGAGCGGGCCAAGCGGGCGATCCCGAAGCAGTCCTTCTTCGGGCGCTGGTTCAAGCGCTGGGAGGAGCATGCCAAGGGCATGTTCGTGCCGAGCACGCTGTTCGAGGAACTGGGTTTCCACTACACCGGCCCGATCGACGGCCACAACCTCCCGCAACTGCTGCAGGCGCTGCGCACAGTGAAAAACCTGCCCGGCCCCCAGCTGCTGCACGTGATCACCACCAAGGGCAAGGGCTATGCGCCAGCGGAACGCGCACAGATCGAATACCACGCGGTCGGGCCGTTCGACCCGACCGCCGGCGTAGTGAAAAAGGCCGCGCCGGCCAAGCCGACCTACACCCAGGTCTTCAGCGACTGGTTGTGCGACATGGCTGCCGCCGACAGCCGCCTGCTCGGCATCACGCCGGCCATGCGCGAAGGCTCCGGGCTGGTGCGCTTCTCGCACGAATTCCCGAAGCGCTATTTCGACGTGGCGATCGCCGAACAACACGCCGTGACGCTGGCTGCCGGCATGGCCTGCGAAGGCGCCAAGCCGGTGGTGGCGATCTACTCCACCTTCCTGCAGCGCGCCTATGACCAGGCGATCCACGACGTGGCGTTGCAAAATCTCGACGTCACGTTTGCGATCGACCGCGCTGGCGTCGTCGGCCCGGATGGTCCGACCCACTGCGGCAGCTTCGATCTGACCTACCTGCGCTGCTTGCCGAACATGGTGATCATGGCGCCCGCCGATGAGCGCGAGTGCCGCATGATGCTGAGCACCGGCTTCCAGCATCACGGCCCGGCTGCGATCCGTTACCCGCGCGGCACCGGCCCCGGAGTGGCGATCCATCATGAACTGGAAACCCTGCCGATCGGCAAGGCCGAACTGCGCCGGCGCGGTCACGGCCTGGCCCTGCTCAGTTTCGGCGCGATGCTGGCACCGGCTGCCACGATCGCCGCCGAACTCGGTGCCACGCTGGTCAACATGCGTTTCGTGAAACCGCTGGACGAGGCCTTGGTCGTGAAGCTGGCGGAAAGCCACGACGGCTTCGTCACGCTGGAAGACAACGTCATCGCCGGCGGCGCCGGCTCGGCCGTCGCCGAATGCCTGGCTGCGCACGGCATCACGCTGCCGATCCTTCACCTCGGTCTTCCCGACGTCTATCTGGAACACGGCAGCCGCGAGGAAGTGCTGGCCATGGCGGGCCTCGACGTGGACGGCATCCGTCACGCCATCCACGCCCGCTTCCCGCAAACGGCCATGCTCAGTCAAGTGAACGCCTGAACACCGCGGAGCGGCAAGGCGCTGGACCCGGCGCCACAGGGCCGCGCCTCAGGGCGCGCACGCAACCTCGTTGCTTCGCCGAGCTGCATGCGAGTCGCCGCCGCATACAATGACGTTCAGCGTCGCCCGCCGCTTGCCCGCTCGCGCTGCTCCAGATCGCGGGCGGTAAACACTTCGGCGTAACCGGCCGCGAGCAGCAAGTCACGCGCCGCTTCGCCCTGGTTCCAGCCATGCTCGAACAGCAGCCAGCCACCCGGGTCGAGATGACCGCGCGCGCCGTCGATGATGCGCCGGATATCGTCCAGGCCATCGCTGCCCGAGGCCAGCGCGGAGGCCGGCTCGAAGCGCAGGTCGCCCGCTGTCAGATGGGGGTCCGCCGCTTCGATATAGGGCGGGTTGGAAACGATCAGCGCGAAGCGTTCGTCCGCCAGCGGCGCCAGCCAGTCGCCGTGGGCGAAGCGGACGTTGTCGACGGCATGGCGTCGTGCATTGCGCCGGGCCACTTCAAGCGCATCGGCACTGGCATCGGTAGCGATGATCCGCGCGTGAGGACGCTCGCGGGCGATCGCCAGTGCAATCGCGCCGCTACCGGTGCCGAGGTCCGCCACCTGGCCGTTGAAATCAGGCGACAAGCGCTGCAGGGCCAGCTCCACCAACAGCTCGGTTTCCGGGCGCGGAATCAGCGTCGCCGGGGTGACCTCCAGCTCCAGTGTCCAGAAACCACGGCTGCCAGTGATATAGGCCACCGGTTCGCCAGCCTCCCGGCGACGCAGCAATACCTCGTAAGCCGTCTGGACGTCCATGTCCAGCGTCTCGTCGGCATGCGTGAACAGCCAGCTTCGCGACTGCGGCAGGACATGCAGCAACAACAGTTCGGCATCGGCGCGCTCACCGAGCCGTTGCGTCGCCGCAGCCAGCACGTGGCGGATATCAGGCATCGGTGCCCGGTCCCGTCGTTGATGGCGGCACGGGTGGCGGCACCGCGGTTTTCTTCGGCGCACGCTTGCGCCAGTAGTCGCCATGCGTCCACGCGTCGAAGGCCCAGCGCAGCCAGCCGATCAGTGCGTTGGCCAGCCACAATGCCCACGCCAGCATGGCGATCTTGTAGACCCACAGCGGCAGGCTGAGCACGCCGGCCGACGGCAGCGCGCCGCTGCTGCGGTCGGCGAACCACTGCAGACTGGCCGCGCTGGAGCCGTTGCCGGCCACGTGCATATCCGGCAGACCGAGCAGGCCTTGCGGCACCGCGCCGATCAGCACAACGAGCGCGAGCACGGTCAACGCGGCCAGACCCGATTGCAGCAGGTTGAAGCGTACGTTCGGCATCCGCTCCGGCGCCCGCATGCGCGCACGCAGGCCCAGCCCGATCAACCACACCACCACCAGCGCATACGCACTCCACGCAAAAGCGGAGAAGCCCAGCCCGAGCAGCAACCAGTGACGCATGCGCAATGGCGTGGGGGCGAACCGCGCCAGCAGCCATGCCGCGATCAACAACACCAGCAGTTGCGACCAGTACAACACCGCCGGGCCATCGGTCGGTCCCCAAGTCCACAACACCCAGCGATCTTGCGGCAGTTGCAAGGTCAGATCGATGTTTGCCACGGGTGCGTGCAGATCCATCGATGGCGTGATCACGCGCATCGCCACGCCATGCGGCTCGCGCAGGTGCAAGCTGTAGTCGTGTTCGCCAGGCAGCAACGGCAGACTCAGTTTGCCGTCGCGTATCGCCAGGTTGATCGGTTGGTTGTCGCGCTCCGCATCGAGCAACTCACTGCCGGGCGGCAGGTCGATCGCATGCTCGCCGCCGCGGGTACTGCGCGCTCGTACATTCAAGCGCAGATCGCTGGCGCGCTCACCAGTACTGCTGGTCAGCTGCACGCTGTCGATGGCAAGGCTATCGCCCGCAATCGCCTCAGGCCGCGTGATCGCCAGTTGCAGCTTCTCGCCCGGCAGCGGATCGAAGCGCAGGCCGTCATCGCTGGCGCTGGTCGGCACGCCCGTGGCATCGACATGCCACATCGGCGCCGCGCCCACCTCCCACACCTCGGCACGCTCGCCCAATGAAGGTGCCTGCAGGGTGAGCTGCGCGGAACGATCCAGTTGGCTGCTCCAGCTCACCACCGATTCGCCGGCCTTGAACGTGACCTTGATCCGGCCGTCCTTGACCAGCACCCCCTCGCCACGGGGATGCTCGCCCGGCAGCAGCGGCAGGCTGATACTGAAACCGCCATCCTGCGGCGCGATCCGCT
>CAJDTN010000052.1_pt1 | contig 26649 bp, 24 predicted proteins | sample 7389801 | NCBI WGS metagenome assembly CAJDTN01 (sample SAMEA7055653, study PRJEB34461) | soil metagenome | biome: terrestrial ecosystem; feature: Peninsula; material: soil | place: Antarctica | collected 2016
CGGAACGGACTGTCGGGATACCAGTCTGGCCAGACCCCCGGTCGACTGAGATCCTGTCCGAGTTCATACAGCGCCTGGGTGTCCTCCAGGATGCCGGAGTAATCCCAGTGCGGATTGAACACGTCGTTCGGCGTGTGATAGCGATGGGTGGTGTAGTCATCCGCCGCCTTCTGGCCCGCGGCCTTGCCGCCATCGAGCAGATCCAACCCCGAGCTGGCGAGCAGTGCCGGGACACCGACCTTGGCGAAGTTGAAATGATCGGAACGGAAGTAGAAGCCGTTCTCCGGGGTGGTCTCCGGCGCGGTCAGCCGGCCCTGGGTCTTGAGCACCTTGGCCAGCATGTCTTCCAGCTGCGACTGGCCCATGCCGATCACGGTCATGTCGCGGGCGCGCCCGATGATCGGCAACGCATCCACCGTGATGTCCGCCACCGTCTTGTTCAACGGGAATACCGGCTGCGCCGCGTAGTACTGCGAGCCGAGCAAACCCGACTCCTCCAGGGTGGGCATGAAGAACAGCACGCTGCGCTCCGGCGGCGCGTTCCGCTGCGCGAAGGCGCCGGCGATCTCCAGCAACATGCTCAGGCCGGTGCCGTTGTCGATCGCGCCGCTGTAGACCTGGTGCCCTTTGCGCGAAGGATCGGTACCGAGGTGATCCCAGTGCGCGGTGTAGACCACCACCTCGTCTGGCTTGGAGCCACCCGGGATCATTGCCAGGATGTTCTTCGATTCAAAGTGACTGATCTTGTTGCGCAGGCTGAGCGAGGCGGTCGCCTTGAGCGGAATCGCCGTGAAGCCCGGCCTGGCCGCAGCGGCAGCGAGCTGATCGAAGTTCATGCCGGCGTCGGCGAACAGGCGGGTAGCCGCGGCATGGGTGAGCCAGCCGGCCACCGGCAGACGCGGCGCCGGATCAACGCTGGGCGGCAAGCTAAGCTGCGGGCCGCGATTGCCGTTCTGCAGCACGCTGAACGGATAACCCGCCGCTGCGTCGCTGGTGTGCACGATGAAGCAGGCGGCAGCACCTTGCCGCGCGGCCTCGGCGTACTTGTAAGTCCAGCGGCCGTAGTAGGTCATCGCACGACCATTGAACAACTTCGAATCACCGGTGACGAAGCCAGGATCGTTGACCAGCACGACCACGGTCTTGCCCTTCACGTCCACACCGCGGTAGTCGTTCCAGTGCCAGTTTGGCGCATCGACGCCATAGCCGAGAAAGACAATCGGCGAATCCTTCAAGTCGACCTGCGCCTTCGACTGCAGGGTCTGCACCACCATGTCGTCTTGGTTAACGAAGCTTGCCTGCTTGTCGCCGGCGGCGACTTGCAACTTGACGTCGCTGTTCACCAGCAAGGTGCTGTCCGCGGGCACGGTCTGGAACCACGAACCGTGGTTGCCCGGCTGCAAGCTCATCCGCTTGAACTCGCCGACCAGGAAGTCGAGAGTGCGCTGGGCGCCGGCCGTGCCGGGCTTGCGTCCACCAAAGGCGTCGGAAGCAAGCGTCTTCTCGAAGCGCGCGAAATCCGCCGCGTTGATCGACGGCGCCAGCACGACCGATACCGCCTTCGCGGTGCCGTCTGCGGTCGGTGTCGCCGCCCATGCGACGCCGGCCGTCAGGCCGAGGGCGGCAATCAGCACGCCAGTAACCATGCGCATTGAACTCGCCGCCGCCGCCGGAACGGGCGTGCCTTTGCAAGCCGCTGCCGTTCGGTTGCCCATGCCAGGCTCGGGTTGCCGGCGTGGGCGGCTGCGGCCGCCCAGGCTCATGGCGCGTTTGACGACGACTTCGACGGAAATGCCTCCATCAGCGGCCGGATCAGATCCAGCGGCAACGGGAACACGATGGTGGAGGACTTGCCGTTATTGGACATGTCGGCCAGCGTCTGCAGATAGCGCAACTGCAGCGCCTGCGGCTGCTGGGCCAGCAACTCGGCTGCATCTCTCAACTTTTCAGCAGCCTGGAATTCGCCTTCGGCGTGGATTACCTTGGCGCGCCGCTCGCGTTCGGCCTCGGCCTGACGCGCGATCGCCCGAATCATCGTCTCGTTGAGATCCACATCCTTGATCTCGACATTCATGACCTTGATGCCCCACGGGTCGGTGGCTTCGTCCAGCGTCACCTGCAGGGTGTGGTTGATCGAATCGCGCTGGGCCAGGATCTCGTCCAGCTCGTGCTGGCCCAGCACCGAGCGCAGACGCGTCTGCGCCAGCTGGCTGGTGGCCTGCAGGAAGTTCTCCACCTCCAGCACCGACTTGTCCGAATCGACCACGCGGAAGTAGACCACCGCATTGACCCGCACGGACACGTTGTCCAGTGAAATGACATCTTGCGGCGGCACGTCCATCACCGTGACGCGCAGGTCAACCCGGATCATCCGTTGCACCACCGGAATCAGCAGGATCAGCCCCGGACCCTTGGTGCCGGTATAGCGACCCAGGGTCAGGATCACGCCCCGCTCGTACTCTGGCAGGACCTTGATCGCCGAGAACAGCAGCAGCACGACGATAATGACCAGTACACCGACAAATCCAAACATGGTTATCTCCCATCCTTCAGCAAAACTTTCGTTTCGGCTTGCGCCGGCTCAATCCTCAGCAACAATCCCTGCCGGGATACCACTCGCACCTGGGCATCAACAGGTAGCGCGGTGGCACTGCGCGCGCGCCAGCGCTCGCCATGCAGCATGATCCAGCTCTCGCCACCGGCATCCACCGCCTGCAGCAAGCGACCGGTTTCGGTAGACAATGCCTCATCACCAATAAACTGGCTGGCGCGGCGCGCATGGAAGACCAGCCACACGATGAGGCCAAGCAACGCCGAGAAGCCCACGGCGATGCCGGCGATCACGCCAAGATTGACCGCATAACCGGGCACACCCGTTTTCATCAGCATCACCGAACCGATCACGAAGGACACCACGCCGCCCACTCCGAGTGCGCCCACGGTGGGGTTGACCGCTTCGGCCACCAGCAAACCGATGCCCAGCGCCATCAGCGCGAGCCCGGCGTAGTTGACCGGCAGCAGTTGCAGCGCATACAGCCCCACCAGCAGACAGATCGCGCCCACGATACCCGGCAGCATGGCACCGGGATGCGTGGCTTCCAGGCCCAGACCAAGGATGCCACCGAGCAACAGCAGATACGCAATCGTCGGATTGGTGATGATCCCCAGGAAACGCGTGCGCGCGCCCGGCGCGTAGTCACGCACCGTCGCGCCCTTGAGTTGCAAGGTGACGCTGCGCTCGGCGACCTGCACCTTGCGTCCGTCCGCCTTGGCCAGCAGATCGGTCGTGTCGTTCGCGACGAAATCGATCACCTGCTCCTTCGCCGCCTCACTGGCGGTCAGCGTGGCCGCGCCGCGCACCGCCTGTTCGGCCCATTCCGCGTTGCGTCCGCGCAACTGCGCCAGCGAGCGGATGTAGGCGATTGCATCGTTCAACACCTTGTGCGATTCAGCACCGCCACCGGCCTGGTCCGGTTCTCCCGGCGCGCTGGAACCGGCTTTGGCCGGCGACTGCTCCGCCTTCGGCAACGGCATCGGCGTGGCACCGCCCAACGACACTGGCGTCGCAGCCCCCAGATGAGTGGCTGGCGCCATCGCGGCGATCTGCCCGGCGTAGAGAATGTAGGTGCCGGCCGAGGCCGCCCGGGCGCCACCGGGCGCGACGTAGACCAGTACGGGAATCGGGCTTGCCAGCATGCGCGCGATGATCTGGCGCATCGAATCGGACAAGCCACCCGGCGTGTCCAGCTGCAACACGATCGCCACGGCTCCGTCGGCCGCCGCACGTTGCGAGGCATCGTCGAAATACTCAGCAGCAGCGGGTCCGATCGGGCTGTCCAGCGTGATCCGCGCCACCATCGGGGCGCTCGCCGCCTGCTCGCCGGCAGGCGCCGTATCGGCGTGCACGGCCAGCAGCGGCACCATGCACCACACCATCATCCCGAGCAGCCACCAGCCACGCCTCATGATCCGGCCTCCAAGGCACTTCCGCAACGTTGCCCCACTGTAGCCGGTCGGGCATCAGAAGCGGGTGAATCCACCGTACTGACACGAGACAATTGCCATGGATGCACAATGAGCGCAACCAGACGACGGAGAGTCCCATGCCGAAAATCGACATCCCGCAAGTACCCGAGCGTAAAGGCTCGGGCTATCCGCCACTTTTTGCTGCAGCTGCCGGCGCGCGCATCAAGCAGGCGCTGGGCAACGCGGGCGGCCTGACCGATTTCGGCGTCAATTTCACCCGGTTGCCGCCGGGCGCATGGTCGAGCCAGCGGCACTGGCATACGGATGAGGATGAATTTGTCTACATGCTGTCCGGTGAACTGGTGCTGGTGACCGACGCCGGCGAACAACTGCTGGCTGCGCATGATTGCGCGGCGTTCCCGAAGAACAGTGCCGACGGCCACCACCTGGTCAATCGCGGTACGCAGTTGGCCGTCTATCTGGAGATCGGCAGTCGCCACGTGCGCGATGTCTGTCATTACCCGGACATCGACCTGCTGTGGGACAGCACCGTCGACGTCTATACACACAAGGACGGCACACCGTACCCGTAACGCCGACCGCGGTTCCTCAATCGGTGCTTGCGTTTGCCGGCTGCGGCAACGTGGTCGCCGCGGCCGGATGCAGATTCTGACCAACCAGCAGACCACGGATGGTGCGAAGTTTCACCTTGATTTCCGCCTCGTTGGCAGGCCCCGTGCGCAACAGCAGGCGCTGACCGGCCGAGCGCGACTCCAGCCCCGGATCGGCATACACGTAATGGCTCTCGACGGGTCGCAATGCCGGCGACTCGGTCGGCTCGGGAGCGGCCAGCAGGTTGTCGATCACCGCAATCAGGCGATCGTTGAAATAGCCGTGCGGATAACCAAGCTGTTGGTAGGCCTGCTGGAACAGCGGATAGGCGTGCACGTACCAGGCGACCAGCGCCTGCGGATCGACCTGCTCGACGATCTGCATGTACGGTGCATAGCGCGCGGCATTGCCGCCGCCCACTACGGTATGGCCTTCCACCTCCTGGGTGACGAACGCACCCTTGGGCGCGTGCGCCGGCATCATGACGCCGCCCAGACTGCGACCGGGCATGGCATCGATGCTGGCCACGATGCGGGCGATGATCTGCGGACGCACCAGCAGCGCCGACAGCTCGCTGCTGCCCGCCAGCCGCTGCAGCGCGGAAGTCACATCGGTATCGCTTTGACCCAACGTCGGCAACGCGGCCGTCGAGGCACTTGCCGGGGAAACCTGCACCTGCGCGATGGGATGCTGGATCGACGCGGCCGAGCTGCTGGTGCCCGCCGGGGCAGCCATGTCCGATGCGGTTGACGCTGACTGGTCGGCATGCATGGCCCGGTATGCCACAAACGCGCCAGCGGCGATCACCACCAGCACCGCGACCACCGCGGCGACCCAGTTGCCTGTTGATACCTTGCTGCCCATGACCTTCCCCGCTATTGCGCTTCGATACCTATTTTGACTTGTCGGAACTTGAAACGTTCCGCCAGTCACCTGCTCGTCCGGCCTACGCCGCGGGAACGCTTTCTTTGCGTGATGACGGATAGGATGACCGTGCGATCGATCCGTTACCAACCTCCAGCGGCGACCAAAGCCGTGCTCCCGCTCATGCACCATCCGCCGACCCGCCTGTCGGTGGCACCAACGCAAGGGAGCGCCCATGCCGGGCTATCAAACTCGACAACTCATCGTACGCCTCGGCAACCGGGATTTTCGGATCCGCGCGTTGAGCGACCTGCAGCAGTTTGCCGACCCCCTGTTATTGGCCGACGGAATCGGCATCTCGTCCGCGCAGTGGAGCCTGTTCGGGCAGGTCTGGCCGGCCGGCCGCGTGCTGGCCGAAGCTATGTCCGGCCATGACATCACCGGCAAGCGCATTCTGGAACTCGGCTGCGGGCTGGGCCTGTCAAGTCTGGTGCTGCAGCAGCGCCGCGCCGACATCACCGCCAGCGATCACCATCCGCTGGCTGACTCTTTCCTGCGCTACAACGCCGCGCAAAACCACTTGTCGGCAATCACCTACTGCGACCTGCGCTGGGAAGTGCATGACGTCACGCTGGGTCGATTCGACCTGATCATCGGCAGCGACATCCTTTATGAAAGCGGACACGCGAGCCTGCTTGCCGCCATGGTCGAGCGACATGCGTTGCCCGACGCCGAGGTACTCATCACTGACCCCGGCCGCGGCAACAGTGCGGCGTTCACCCGCGCGCTGGCCGACCAGGGTTTTACCGTCTACGAGCTGCGCAGCCGGTTCAACGCAGCCGATGTCGCGCCCTTTCGCGGCCGCCTGCTCAGCTACCGGCGCGGCCACGTTATGGCCGACGGCGTCCCGACAACCGTTCAGTAGGCAGCCCCACCTTCCCCTCGTGCAGGAGCCCGCTCGCGGGCGATACTGTTGCCCTGCTGCGCGGTCGAATATCGGAACAGAAGCATCGCCCGCAAGCGGGCTCCTACGCGCGGAGGATCACGTGAACTTCTTCTCTGGCGCTCAGGCTTTCAACCGATAGCCGCTGTGGAAGATCCACCACACCAGCCCGAGGCAGATGCCGAGAAACACCAGGGTCATGCCCAGGCTGACGCCCACGCTGACGTCGGAGACGCCATAAAAGCTCCAGCGAAATCCGCTGATCAGGTACACCACCGGATTGAACAAGGTGATCTTCTGCCACAGTGGCGACAGCATGTGGATCGAGTAGAAACTGCCGCCGAGGAAGGTGAGCGGCGTCACGATCAGCAGCGGCACCAATTGCAGCTTTTCGAAGTTGTCCGCCCAGATGCCGATGATGAAACCGAACAGGCTGAAGGTCACGGCGGTCAGCACCAGGAACGCCAACATCCACAGCGGATGCTCGATCTGGAAGGTGACGAACAACCGTGCTGTGGCCAGGATGATCACACCCAGGGCGATCGACTTGCTGGCCGCCGCACCGACGTAGCCGGCAACGATCTCGAACGGCGACACCGGCGCCGACAAAATCTCGTAGATGGTGCCCACGAACTTCGGGAAATAGATGCCGAACGAGGCGTTGGAGATGCTTTGTGTCAGCAGCGACAGCATCACCAGCCCGGGCACGATGAAGGCGCCGTAGCTGACCCCGTCGATACCGTCCATGTGCGAACCGATCGCCGCGCCGAACACCACGAAATACAGCGAAGTGGAGATCACCGGCGAGACAATACTCTGCAACAAGGTGCGCCGGGTGCGCGCCATCTCGAAACCGTAGATCGCCCGGATGCCATGGATGTTCATGCCCGTTCCCTGACCAGGTCCACGAAGATATCCTCCAGCGAACTCTGGCTGGTCTTGAGGTCCTTGAAGTCGATGCCGGCCTCGGCCAGCCGTCGCAGCAACATGTCGATGCCGGTGCGCTCGCTCTGCGTATCAAAGCTGTAGACGAGTTGCTGACCATCGCCGGAGAGCTCCAGCGCATAGCCGTCGAGCGCGGTCGGGATGGTTTGCAGCGGGTCCTGCAACTGCAAAGTCAGCTGCTTGCGGCCGAGCTTGTTCATCAACTCGGCCTTGTCCTCGACCAGGATCAGCTCGCCCTTGTTGATCACCCCGATGCGGTCGGCCATCTCCGTGGTCAGGATGATGGTGACACCGCTGGCGCGCAGCGCACGCACCATCTTCCACATGTCACGGCGCAGCTCGACGTCAACGCCGGCGCTGGGCTCGTCCAGGAACAGGATCCGCGGTTCGTGCGACAACGCCTTGGCGATCATCACCCGGCGCTTCATGCCGCCGGACAGGGTGATCATCTTGTCGCCCTTTTTGTCCCACAGCGAGAGGTCGCGCAACACTTTCTCGATGTGCGCTGGATTGGCCGGCTTGCCGAACAGGCCACGGCTGAAGCTCACCGTGTTCCACACCGTCTCGAACGAATCGGTGGTGAGCTCCTGCGGTACCAGACCGATCTTCGAGCGTGCGGCGCGGTAGTCGCGCACCACATCATGCCCGTCGGCCAGCACCGTGCCGCTGCTCGGGTTGACGATGCCGCAGATGATGCTGATCAAGGTGGTCTTGCCGGCACCGTTGGGGCCCAGCAGGGCGAAGATCTCGCCTTTTTCGATCTCAAGATCGATCGGCTTCAAGGCCTGGAACCCGGACGAATAGGTCTTGCTGAGTTGCTGGACGGAGATAATCGGCGGCACGCAAAGTCCGTGGAGGGCAGCGACGAGAGTGCTGATGGTATGTCGAGCGCCATTGCCGCGGCCAGCACCGCACGTCGCACGCCGCAGTATTCTCTGTGCGAAGCGGCCGCGTGCCAGTCTTGGCCGGTCGTCGTGAACCCCTGACCCACCCTGCGCAAGAACGGTATGAATTCGATCGAAGTGGCGTTGGCGATGTTGCTGGCCGTGGTCGGCAGCGGTTACCTGGTGCGCATGCTGCCGTTCTCGTTGCCGCTGCCGCTGGTGCAGATCACGCTGGGCGCGGTGATTGCCGGCGTGTTCAAGCACGGTGTGGCGCTGGACCCTGCGATCTTTTTCCTGCTGTTCCTGCCGCCGCTGCTGTTCCTCGATGGCTGGCGCATCCCGAAGGATCGCCTGCGCCACGACCGAGGCACGATCCTGGCGCTGGCGCTGGGCCTGGTAGTGTTCACCGTGGTCGGTGCCGGCTTCCTGATTCACTGGCTGATCCCGGCGATGCCCGTGGGGGTGGCTTTCGCGTTGGCCGCAATCGTGTCGCCGACCGACCCAGTGGCGGTGGGGTCGATCGCCGCCCGCGTGCCGATCCCGAAACGGCTGATGCACATCCTCGAGGGCGAGTCGCTGCTCAACGATGCCACGGGCCTGGTCTGCTTCCGTTTTGCGGTGGCGGCGGTGATGACCGGCGGCTTCTCGCTGGTCTCGGCGTCGCTGACCTTTCTGTGGATAGCGCTGATCGGGCTCACGGTCGGCGTGCTGTTCACGCTGGCCGTGAGCTACATCCAGCGCTGGTTGTCGCGGCACTTCGGCCAGGAGGCCGGCTCGCCGATCCTGATCAGCCTGCTGATTCCCTTCGGCGCCTATCTGCTGGCCGAGCGCGTGCAGGCATCAGGCATCCTGGCGGCGGTGGCGGCGGGCATGACGATGAGCCATGTCGAGCTCAGTGGCCGCCTGCTGGCGACCACGCGGGTGCAGCGAGCGGCGGTATGGAGCACGGTGCAGTTCGCCCTGAACGGCGTCATGTTCGTGCTGCTGGGTGAACAGCTGCCCGCCAGCCTGCAAGATGCGATGGCCTCGGTGGCGCAAAGCGGTCATCGCAACCCGTGGTGGTTGCTGGTGTATGCACTGGCGATCAATTTCGGGCTGGCGCTGCTGCGTCTGCTATGGGTGTGGATTGCCTTGCGCGTGAGCGTATTCAACGCGCGCCAGCGCGGTGATCGTGCCAGCAAGCCGTCGTGGCGATTGCTGCTGGCGACGTCGCTGGCCGGCGTCCGCGGCGCGATCACGCTGGCAGGCGTGATGACCCTGCCGCTGCTGCTTCCGGACGGCACGCCGCTGCCTGCGCGCGAACTGGCGATCTTCCTCGCCACTGCGGTGATCCTGTTGTCGCTGCTCGCCGCGAGCATCGGCCTGCCGCCCCTGCTCAGGGGCCTGGAACTGGCACCCGAACCCACTGCCCGGCAAGAAGAGAACCTGGCCCGCCGCGCTGCCGCGACTGCCGCGATCGCCGCCGTCGAGCAGAGCCAGCACGAGTTGCTTGAAAAGGCGCCCACTACCGATGTCGACATGTACACCCGCGCAGCCACCCGGGTAATTGCCCTTTACCAGCACTGGCTCGACGAGGACGCCTCCGGCGAAGACGAGGCACGGCGGCTGCGCGAGGGTGACGCGGCCGAACGCGAACTGCGTCTGGCGGCGCTACAGGGCCAGCGCGAGGCAATCTTCGACCTGGCCCGCCGCCGCCGCATCTCGGATGAGGTCTCACGCCGACTGGTGCGCGAGATCGACCTGCAAGAGGCCCGTTACCGCTGAGCCGCCACCGTCACCGCAACGCGCAAGCACGCTTCGCCCATGGTGCCGGGTGGAGGCAGCGCACAACCGGATCACCTCGCCATCGCGCGGGTGATTTCGAACGTGGCAATAGCGCAGGCCATCGCCACGTTCATCGACGAATGCTGGCCCAACATCGGGATGTGTACCGTCTGTTCGGAAAGGTCCAGCAGAACCTGGCTCACGCCGGTATTTTCCGACCCCAGCACCAGGCAGATCCGGTCCGATGCCTGTATTGCCAGCTTGCGGATATCGATGCTGGCACGGGTCAGCTCAAGGCTGATGATGCGGTAGCCATCGGCCTTCAGCTCGTACAGGAGCGGGATCGGGTCCATGGCATGGCAGAACGGCACGTGCTGCTCCGTCGAGCGCGAGGTTCTCCGCAACTTGCTGTTGGGGGGCACCGCCGACCTTCCGGTCAGGCAGATTTTTTCGACGCCCAGCGCATCGGCGATCCGGAACAGGCTACCCACATTTGCCGGCATTTCGAGATCGTGCGCCAGATAGCACAGTGCAAAGGCCTTGCCCGTCGGACGGTGATGTGAATGATCGAGCTGGATGTCTGGCATGACGTGATCCTCCTGTCGGGCAGACGACGCGCGGGCTCAAACCAGCAACAAGAGCAGAGGTGCGACGACTCCACCAAGCAACACGCCCCCGAACAGGCGCGGCCTGCGGCTGAAGCGCCAGGCCAAGTAGAGCCCGCTCAGCACGGAGGTAAACAGGCCCAACGCGATCAACGCGAAGAAAACCTTAATCGGCAACGGGTTCCGCTGCGGCTTGCTGGCGCCGCCCGCGCGTGGCACGGCCCGGGATGGAGCCGCCTGCGACTCCGCTGGTGCCGTGGCCTGCACGGGCGCCAAACAGAGCTTCCCGGGTGGCACCAGGACGTTCTGCTTCTTGCGCCGCTGCGCCATGGTGGCCAGCCAGACCGGCGGCATGTAGCTGCTGCTGCCACGGGTCGTCTCGTGCAGGCTGAAGAGATGCAGCCCGCCCGTCACGGCGAAAAAAGCAGCATCGGCGCGGTGAATGCACCAAGATAGGGGTGGACCGTGCGGATGAGTCTGGTTAGATCACGGGTTGGTGACACGACGTCGGGACCATGTATGGAAGGTGGCACAGGGTAACCGTGACATGGCCGGCGGGCCAACGTTGGCATCCCGATCCAGACTGCTGCTACGCTGATTGCTGGTCGCCGGCGATGCCGTGGCGACCATGTTCCCGGTTGGAGTAACCGCGTGGCTTTTGAAATCGAAGAGCGCCGTATCGACGTGACCGATCTGCAGCTGGGCATGTTCGTGTGCCGACTGGATCGACCCTGGGAAGAAACGCCGTTTGCGCTGCAAGGCATCGCACTGACCCGGCTGGAGGATATCGAGGCACTGCAGCGCCTGTGCCACGAGGTCTATATCGACGCCCGACGGCTGGTTCCACACAACGCGAAGCACGCGCTCACCCACGCCGATGCGTCGCGCCATCGCTTCAACAACGGCACACATTACGCAGATCTCGCGACGGTCGAAGACGAGGCGCCGCGGGCGCGCGCCGCGCTGGAGACCGCCTCGCAGATCGTGGATGGACTGTTCGAGGACATCACCAGCGGCCGGGAATTGTCGGTGGAGCACGTCGAGCAGGCCGTACGCCCGCTGGTCAACACAGTGCTGCGCAGCGCCGACGCCTTCTTCCTGGTCGAGGGCTTGCGCCGCAGCGACAGCTACTCCTACAGCCACGCGATCAGCTGCAGCGCACTGGCGGCGGCCTTCGGCCGGCACATGGGATTCGACGAGGAAACCATCTTCAGCCTGGCCGCCGGCGGGCTGCTGATGGACGTCGGCAAGACCCGCCTGCCAGAGGACCTGCTGCAATACCAGGGCACGCTGGCACCGAGCGAGGTCGATGTCATCCGCTCGCACATCGATCACGGGCTGACGCTGCTGGCCGAATCGGGCATCGCCAACCTTGACGTACACGACATCGTACGCACGCATCACGAACGCCACGACGGCAGCGGCTACCCCGAGGGCCTGGCTGGCTACGTGATCCCGATCACCGGGCGGATGCTCGGCATCATCGACAGCTACGACGCGATGTCCAGTGCACGTCCTTATCGCGCCGCCATCTCACGCCACCAGGCGCTGCAGCAGATCTACGCATCGCGCAACCGGCTGTACCAGGCCGAGATGGTCGAACAATTCCAGGTTTGTCTGGGCGTGTACCCGACCGGCTCGCTGGTCGAGCTGAGCACGGGCGAGGTGGCGATCGTGATGGCGCAGAACCAGGTGCGCCGGCTGCGCCCGCGCGTGGCTATCCTGAGCACGTCGAACAAGCAACCGCTGGACGATTTCCGTCCGGTCGACTTGATGAAGCTGGGCGAAAAGGACGGAGTCGACATCGTGCGCAGCCTGACGGCCGGCGACTATGGTATCGATGCGAGTCGCTTCTTCCTGTAATGATGCCGCTCGTGAACCTTGCCACCACCCCCTCCCCTTGTCACGGACGCGCCGGCGCATGCTGAACCGCGAACACATTTTCGGCGAGATCGAGGCGCATATCGCGACCAGCGCCAGCGAACGCTTCGCAGTGCTGGTGTTGCGCCTGCCCGGCCTGCGCGAGATCAGCCTGCGCTTTGGTTACGTCCAGGGCGAACAGGCCGAGGACAAGGCGCACGCGTTGATCCAGCGCTCACTGCGTCCGATCGACCGCGTGTTTCGCGCTGGCGAGGACAGCTTCGTGGTGTTGCTGCCAGCCATGCTCAGCAGCAATCATGCGCTGCTGGCCAGCACCCGCCTGGTTCATGCGTTCGAGCACCCGCTGGACGGTACCATCTCGCCATGGCTGGTGCGGCCGGTCATGGGTATTTCGTTGTACCCCGAACATGGCCCCACCGCCGACCACCTGTGCCGCCGCGCCGGCATGGCGCTGGACGAGGCACAACGACGCGGCGAGATGTGCGTGATCTATGAGCCGCACGACACCCAGATCGAGATCTTCTACGACGAACTGCGCGAGGCGCTGGACGCCAACCGCTTGCAGGTGTTCTTCCAGCCGATGTGGAACCTGCAGGACAATTGCATCGCTGGCGCCGAGTCGCTGGCGCGCTGGACCAGCCCCAACCACGGCGAGGTGTCGCCGGCCAACTTCGTGCCATTTTCCGAACAGAGCGACCTGATTTCGGTGCTGACCCGCTGGAGCGTGAACACCACCCTGCGCCACATCGCCAGCTTGCCACCCAACCACGGCCTGCGCTTCGCGATCAACTACTCACCGCGCGTGCTATCGCGACCGGGCATGGTCGAACAGCTGATCGGTGCACTCGATATCTGGGGTGTTCCGCCATCCTCGGTCATCGTTGAGATCACCGAAACCACCCTGATCAACGATCTCGAGCTGAGCGTACAAGTGCTGCGGCGACTGCGTGACCACGGCATCCACATTGCGATCGACGATTTCGGCACCGGCTATGCCTCGATCGCCTATCTGCGACGATTCCCGGCCACCGAGCTGAAGATCGACCAGTCCCTGGTCACCGCCATGCGCACCGAGCCGCGCACCAGCAAGCTGGTCCGCGCCATCATCAACATGGCCCACCACATGGATCTGACCACCACCGCCGAAGGCATCGAAGATACCGCCACCCATAACCTGTTGACGGGCATGGGCTGCGACTTTGGCCAGGGCTTTTACCTGGGCCGGCCGGAACCAGCGACCGAGTTCCTTGCCCGTTTCGCCACCGACCGAGCCTCGCCATGAGGTCGCGCCGACGGCTGCGGCAACGCCGTCCCACCGGGACCATGGTCGATGCCCGCCGCGCCGCCCGCTGAGGCCGCCACCGGCATCCGCTTCACGGTCGAGCAAGCCAGCAAGCATTACGGCCAGGTCGCGGCGCTGGATCGGATCGACCTGGAATTCGGCGCGGGCTGCACCACCGCGCTGATTGGCAGCAGCGGTTCGGGCAAGTCCACCATACTGCGCCTGCTGCTTGGCCTGGAATGGCCCGACGCCGGTGGCGTGCGGGTCGACGGGCACGTGCTCGAGCGCGCCAACCTGTTCGCATTGCGCCGACGCGTCGGCTATGTGATCCAGGAAGGCGGCCTGTTCCCGCACCTCACCACGCTGGGCAACCTGGCCCTGCTGCCTCGCCACCTGGGCTGGAGCGACGCGCGCATCCGCGAGCGCGCCGAGGCGCTGGCGACGCTGACCCACCTGCCCGCGGATGCGCTCAGACGCTACCCGGCCGAACTGTCCGGTGGCCAGCGCCAGCGGGTAGCCCTGATGCGCGGTCTGATGGCCGATCCCGATGCGTTGCTGCTGGACGAGCCGTTGGGTGCGCTCGACCCGATCGTGCGGCATGAACTGCAGGACGAGTTGAAACAGATCTTCAGCCGACTTGGCAAGACCGTGATCCTGGTTACCCACGACTTGGCCGAGGCGGCCTGGTTCGCCGATCGGCTGGTGTTGCTGAGCCATGGCACGGTGGTGCAGGACGGCAGCTTCGCGGAGCTACGCGATCACCCCGCCACCGACTTCGTGCGTCAGTTCGTGCAGGCGCAACGGCGCCTGCCGGAATCGCCGTGATGCGTTGCGCATCCATCGTCGCGCTACTGCTCGGCATCCTCGCCTTGCCCGCCTGGACACAGGCGCAACCGGTGCAGATCGGCTCCAAGCAGTTCACCGAATCGGTGATTCTGGGCGAAATAGCCCGCCTCAGCGCACGCGATGCCGGCGTCGATGTCGTGCACCGGCGCGAACTCGGCGGCACCAGCATCCTGTGGAAGGCCTTGCAACAGGGCGACATCGACGCCTATCCGGAGTACACCGGCACGCTGACCCAGGAGTTGCTGAAGGGCGTGGCGGCCAATACCGATATCGCCACGTTGCGCGCGAAATTGAAACCGCTGGGGATCGGCATCACCGACTCGCTCGGCTTCGACAATACCTATGCGATCGGCATGCGCGCCGACGAAGCGGCCCGGCTGGGCATCAAGCGCATTGCCGATCTGCGCGACCATCCAAACCTGCGCTTCGGCTTTTCCAACGAGTTCATGGACCGCGGCGACGGCTGGCCGGGACTGCAACGGGCCTATGCCCTGCCGCAAACCCACGTCAGCGGCATGGAGCACGCCCTGTCCTACCGCGCCGTGGCCAGCAGTGCCGTGGACGCGATCGACCTGTACAGCACCGACGCCGAGATCCCCTACTACCACCTGCGTACGCTGTCTGACGACCGCCACTACTTTCCGCGCTACGAGGCAGTGTATTTGTATCGCCTGTCGCTCAAGCAGAGTTCGCCAGCCTTCGTCGCAGTGTTGCAAAAGCTTGCCGGTCGCATCGATGAGCACACCATGCGCGCGATGAACGCCGCGGTGAAGCTCGAAGGTCGCAGCGACCGCGCGGTCGCTGCCGATTTCCTCGGCACCCACCTCGAACAGGACCGGCACGGCCTGTGGCAGCGCCTGCGCCAGCGCAGCGTGGAGCACATCAAACTGGTGGCGATATCGCTGGGGCTGGCGCTGCTGATTGCGATCCCTCTGGGCATCCTCGCCGCGCGGCTGCGCCGGCTGGGACAGTTGGTGATCGGCGCCACCGGCATCCTGCAGACCGTGCCGTCGCTGGCGATGTTCGTGTTCATGATCCCGCTATTGGGCATCGGCACCTGGCCGGCGGTCGCCGCACTGTTCCTGTACAGCCTGCTGCCGATCGTGCGCAATACCCATTCCGGCCTGGTCGGCATCGCACCGGAGCTGCAGGAATCTGCCGCCGCGCTGGGCCTGCCGCACCACGTACGGCTGTACCGGATCGAGCTACCGCTGGCGATGCGCTCGATCCTCGCCGGCGTCAAGATCGCGGCGGTGATCAACGTGGGCACCGCCACCCTCGCAGCACTGATCGGTGCGGGCGGCTACGGCCAGCCCATTCTCACCGGCATCCGTCTGGACAGCGTCCCACTGATCCTGGAAGGCGCGATTCCGGCGGCGATACTGGCGTTGCTGGTGCAAGGTATGTTCGAACTGGTCGAACGCTGGCTGACGCCGCGTGGTCTGCGGTTGGAAGCGCGCCAATAAGCCCGTGCCGCGACGACCTCGGCTTAACGGCTGCGCCGGGCCAGATAGACGCTTTGCGTGAATGGCTTACCCTGCAGCGGGTTGTCGAAGGTGACCGGTTCGGCCCGGGCTTCGGCGAATACGCCGGCGAGACGATCGGTGAAGGCGGGGTCGGGGCGATCATTGGACCACAGGCCGAAGATGCCACCCGGCTTGAGATGGGTAGCGAGCAAACGCAGGCCGTCGGGTTGGTAGAAGCTGGTGCTGCGTTCGTCGAGCAAAGCTTCGGGCGAGTGGTCGATGTCAAGCAGAATGGCGTCGAAGCGACGCCCGGATGTTTCTGGATCGAACCCTTGCGCCGAGGCGGAAAGTTCGAAGAAGTCGCCCTGCACGAAGCGGCAGCGCGGATCGGCAACCAGCCCCGCACCCAGCGGCAGCAGCCCCTTGCGATGCCACTCGATCACCGGTACCAGCATCTCGACCACGACCAATGAAGCGACGTTGACGTGTTCCAGCACCGTACGCGCGGTGTACCCCAGACCTAGTCCACCGACCACCACGTCGAGCGGCGCACCCCCGAGAGCGGCGATGCAAAGCCGCGCCAGCGCCTCTTCCGAGGCGGTGAACAGGCTTGACATGAGGAACTCGTCGTCCAGCTTTATTTCGTAGACTTCGCGCTTGAGCGTCAGCTCCAGGCGATGCCTGAGACTTACCACCCCGATCGGAGTGGGGCAGTAGTCGAGTTCCTCGAAAAATGGTTGCATGGGCTGGGCGGGTCCGTGGTTTCGTGGTGACGTCGACACGTGTTCCGCGCACGGCGCCCGAGGCCCTCAAGCATAGGCCATCTCGGAATCCTGGAAAAAAACTCAGGAGTGGCCATCGCGGTGCTGCAAGCAGTTGCGGCTGATCCCGCTCTTGGATTGCGTGCCGTTGGTTTGCAACTAAGGTCTGCCGTTGAAGGAATCCCGTCCCCGTTGGTATTACGTATCACAACCTGCCGATCAGCGGCGCCCGCGCACTGACCCGCGAGAACGTTGCGCAGTTCAACCAACTGCTGATGGACGCCGGCAACCAACCCACCCTGGTGCATTGCGCCAACAGCAACCGGGTGGGCGCGATGATCGCCCTGCGCGCGCGCCCTGATCGTCGGTCAGTCGAACGAGGTCGCACTGGCCGAAAGTCACCGCTGGGGCCTGAAGAGCCTGGAACCAGTCGTGCGCGAACGCTTGCAGGTACGGTCCAGCAGCGCGCCGGACAAAGTTTCGCCAGCCGGGCACTGAACAAGTCACGCTGCGATCTGGGATACCATGCGCGCCACCTTCGAGGTTCCGCGGCATGGCTTTGAATCCACAGCCCGCAACGCCGCCGTCCCCTTCGCCGTTGCCACTGCGCGCCGTGCTGCTGATGCTGGGCAGCGCCAGCCTGTTTGCGCTGATGGCGGTGGTGATCCGGCTCGCCTCCGCCCAGTTGCACCCGTTCCAGATCACATTCTTCCGCAGCGCGTTCGGTGCGCTGTTCGCGCTGCCGCTGCTGTACGTGCATGGCTGGCAACTGCTGCGCACGCCACGTCTCGGCTTCTACATCATGCGTTGCGTACTCGGGATGGGCGGCATGTTGGCCGGCTTCTGGGCAATCGTGAACCTGCCGCTGGCCGAAGCGGTGGCACTGTCGTATTCGTCGCCCCTGTTTGTCACCATCGGTGCGGTGCTGTTCCTTGGCGAAGTCGTGCGGCGGCGGCGCTGGAGCGCGGTACTGGTCGGCTTCATCGGCGTGCTGGTGATCGTGCGCCCAGGTAGTGCCGCCTTCACCGCCGCCAGCCTGATCGCCTTGCTGGCCGCTGGCATGAGCGGCGCGGTGACGATCAGCATCAAGTCACTGACCGGCAGCGAGCCGGCCGACCGCATCGTGCTGCTGACGACCCTGCTGTGGGTGCCGCTGTCGCTGCCTGCCGCGCTGCCCGTATGGCAATGGCCGCACTCTGACATCTGGCCGTGGCTGGTGCTTTCCGGTGCGCTCGGCACGGGCGGGCACTATTGCTGGACGCGCGCGTTGCGACTGGCCGACGTCTCGCTGCTGGCACCGTTCAGCTACCTGCAATTACTGATCGTGGCGGTGTTGGCATGGTGGATCTTCGGCGAGGATGTGGACCGCTACACCGCAGCCGGTGCCGCCATCATCATCGGCGCCAGCCTGTATATTGCCCAGCGCGAGCACAGTGTGGCGCGGCAGCGGCGTCGGGCACTGCGCACCGCGCGCGCCGAGCCACCGATCTGACGCCGACCCGCCACACCGATCACTCGTCGCCAGGAATTTCCGGCAAGTCCGGCAAGTTGGCCAGCTCGGCCAGCATGTCGATCACCTCCGGCTCCGGCTCCTTCGCCAGCGGCCAGCACCCGACCACCTCATGCCGGGACTGTCCGAAGAAGCTGCGCAGCAGCAGGAACTCCCGCACAGGCCACTGGACCGGCGTGATCGACTCCTCGATCGCGTCGATCGCCGGGCCGAACTGCAGCGCCACGTGGGGGTGAAAGCTGGATACGCCGCCTACGTGCAAACCGACCCGGCGCTGCGCCTCGGAAATCGCCTTGCGCAACGCCGAAGCGGCCTGCGTGGTGACGTGGTCGGCGCACAACACGAACGGAAACTGTCCGCCCTCGCCAATGCAGCGCATCGCCGTATCCAGGCTGGCGACAAAACCCGTGGCGCGCACCTCGCCGCCGGCGGCCAGCAAGGCTTGTTCCAGCGGCTGCCGGAGCAGCACGGTTCGCCCCATCGGACACAGCGCCAGGTGCAAACTCGCCGTTGGCACCGGCACGCCACTGACCCGTTGCGCCTTGCGGAAGCGCGCGGCCGCCTCGGCGATCGCTGATAGCGCCTGGTCGTCCGGCCGCAACGCAAAGAAATAATCGATGCCGGCGGGCAGTTCAGCGGGCGGCGACGGGGTCGAAATGGCCTGTACCTCCACGGCAATCGTTGACGAACGGTTGGCTTGGGCAACGATACTCTTTCCACGCGACCGGCGACTGTGATCCCCGTTGCCGCATGGCGCTTGCCCACTCGCATTCCGCTTGACATTTGCACGGGCGGCCGCCACTTTCAAAGGCCGGCTCGGAGCAGCAGATGCTGTCAAACGCAAGCATTTTCGACGAAATGGGCTGGCCTGAGGCGGTACGGCCACCGTATGCCCTGATCGATGCGTGGCTGAAATCGACACCCGCCGACCAGCTGGCGCTGAAGCGCCGCGAAGCCGAGGTCTTGTTTCGCCGTATCGGCATCACGTTTGCCGTGTACACCGAGGGCGGCGACGCGGAGCGGCTGATTCCGTTCGACCTGATTCCGCGCGTCCTGGCACAGGCCGAATGGCAGCGCCTGCGGCTGGGGCTGGAACAGCGAGCGAAGGCGCTCAACGCGTTCTTGCACGACGTTTACCACGATCGGGAAATCATTCGCGCCGGGCACATCCCCGAACGGCTGATCCTGCACAACAGTGAGTTCCGCCCCGAGATGGCCGGGCTTGACCTGCCCGGACACATGTACGCGCATATTGCCGGCATCGACATGGTGCGTACCGGGCCGGACGATTACTACGTGCTGGAGGACAACTGCCGCACGCCGTCGGGCGTGTCGTACATGCTGGAAAACCGCGAGGTGATGCTGCGCCTGTTCCCCGATCTGTTCCGCCACAATCAGGTGGCGCCGGTCGCGCATTATCCGGACGAATTGCTGGCCACGCTGCGCTCACTGGCGCCGCCGAACTGCAGCGGCGAACCGACCATCGTGCTGCTGACCCCGGGCATCCACAATAGCGCCTACTACGAACATGCCTTCCTCGCCGACGAGATGGGTATCGACCTGGTCGAGGGCGCCGACCTGCTGGTCAGCAAGGATGTCTGCTACCAGCGCACCACGGCGGGGCTGGAACGGGTCGACGTTATCTACCGCCGGGTCGACGACGACTACATCGATCCGCTGGTGTTCCGCCCCGACTCGATGCTCGGCGCACCCGGCCTGCACTTCGCCAACCGCGCCGGCAACCTCACCCTGACCAACGCGGTCGGCGCCGGCATCGCCGACGACAAGGCGGTGTACATCCACGTGCCGAAAATGGTGCGCTTCTACCTGGGCGAGGAGCCGCTGCTCAACAACGTGCCTACCCACGACTGCAGCAAGCCGGACGAGCTGCGCTACGTACTCGAACACCTCGACCAACTGGTAGTGAAGGCGGTGCACGGCTCCGGCGGCTACGGCATGCTGGTCGGCCCGCACGCCAGCAAGGCCGAGTTGGAAAGCTTCCGCGCGCTGCTGAAAACCCGCCCGAACGACTACATCGCGCAGCCCACCCTGGCGCTGTCCACCGTGCCCACCTTCGTCGATGCCGGCGTGGCGCCGCGCCACGTCGACCTGCGCCCGTTCGTCCTGTGCGGCGCCGACCAGATCCGGATCGTGCCGGGCGGCCTGACCCGGGTTGCGCTCAAGGAGGGCTCGCTGGTGGTCAACTCCTCGCAAGGCGGTGGCACCAAGGACACCTGGGTGCTGGAAGATGGATAGGAACGCCTGATGCTCGCCCGCACCGCCAACAACCTGTTCTGGCTGGCTCGCTACCTGGAGCGTGCGGATTACCTCGCGCGCCTGCTGCAGGTGGCTGGCCACATGAGCGCGGTGCGGGTGGACAGCCAGCCGAACAACGAATGGGAGTCGGCAATCGTTGCCGCCGGCTGCCATGAAGGCTATTTCGAGAGATACGCCAAGGCCGACGAAGCCAGTGTCATCCAGTTCCTCGCGTTCGACCGCGAGAACTCGTCCTCCATCGTCAACTGTATCGAGACCGCGCGCCGCAATGCGCGCGCCGTGCGCACCTCGCTGACCGCCGACATGTGGGAAGCGGTAAACGCCAGCTGGCAGGAGTTGTCGGGCTATCACGCCGAGTCGATGGACGCCGATCGTCTTGCCGATTTCCTCGACTGGGTGAAGGCGCGCGTGAGCCTGTTCCACGGGGTGACTTCGAACAACATGCTGCGTCGGGACAGCTTCCACTTCACCCGCACTGGCCAGTTCCTCGAACGCGCGGACAACACCGCGCGCCTGCTTGACGTGAAGTACCACGTGCGACTGCCCAAGGTCAGCGATGTCGGCGGCGTGGTGGACTACTACCAGTGGCTGGCGATTTTGCGCGTGGTCAGTGCCCGCCGCGCCTATCGCGTGCTGTTCAAAGGCGTGGTCGAACCGGCACGGGTGGCCGAACTGCTGATCACCAGCAGCGTATTCCCACGCTCGCTGACATTCTGCTACCAGCAGATCACCCAACATCTGGACGAGATCGTGAGCCAGGACCCGCAACTGGTGGCCGAAGCCAAGCGCCAGGCCAATGCGCTGTATGCCGACCTGCGCTACGCCAGCGTCGACAGCATCATCGAACATGGCCTGCACGAATACCTCACCCAATTGATCGAGCGCACGGCCGAACTGGGCGCGCAGATCGCCAAGGGGCATCTGTTCTAGCCATGCAATTGCATATCGTCCACGACACCACTTATCGCTACGACCAGGCCGCCAGCTTGATCATCCAGGCTCTGCGCATGTGGCCGGCGCCCAGCGCGGGACAGACGGTGAAGGAGTGGCGCGTCTCGGTCGACGGCAAGCCACTGCAACCGACCTGCAACGACGGCTTCGGCAACCCGGTGGCCACCCACACGATCGACCGCAACGTGGAATCAGTGCGGCTGTCGGTGCGCGGCCACGTGGAAACGATCGAGCGCCACGGCGTGCACGGTCATGCGCAGGAATCGCTGCCGCCGATGTTCTACCTGAGCGCGACCCCGCTCACCGCAGGCAACGACGAAATCGATGCAATGGCGGCAAGCGTCGACGAGGGCTCCGATCCGATCAAACGCCTGCACCGCTTGTGCAACAGCGTGCGCGACCACGTCGACTACCTGCCCTACCAGACCGATGCCGAAACCACGGCGGTGGCCGCCTTCACCGCCGGCGCCGGCGTCTGCCAGGATCACGCCCACGTGTTGATCGCGGCAGCCCGCTCGCTGGGTTTCCCCGCCCGCTACGTCAGCGGCTACCTGTGCCCGATCGCCGACACCGCAGCCGCCAGCCATGCCTGGGCTGAGATCTTCGTCGACGACCTGGGCTGGGTTGGCTTCGACGCCGCCAACCGCCAGTCGCCGGACGAACGCTACGTGCGGATCGCCTGTGGTCGTGACTATCGCGACGCCGCGCCGGTCCGCGGCGTCCGCCTGGGCGGCCTGGCCGAAACATTGGAAGTGGCGGTATCCATCGCCGAATCGCGACAAGCGCCACAATAGGCGCGGATCTCGACCCACCATTCCAGGGAGTATCGCGTGACCTATTGTGTAGGCCTGTTTCTCGACGAAGGGCTGGTGATGCTGGCCGACACCCGCACCAACGCGGGGCTGGACAACATCTCCTGCTTCGCCAAGCTGCAGCAGTTCCATTGTCCGGGCGAGCGCATGATTGCGACGATGACCGCCGGCAACCTGGCCGTATCGCAAGCTGTGATCAACCTGATCCAGGAAGGGCTGCCGCACCCCGACACCGGTGCGCTGCAGACGATCCTCGACGTGCCTACCATGTTCGGCGCCGCCGCCCTGGTCAGCCAGGCCGTACGCCATGTGTACGAGCTCCACGGCAAGGCGATGAAGGCACAGGATGTGTCGTTCGATGTCTCGATCCTGCTTGGTGGTCAGATCGCCGATCGCACGATGCGCCTGTTCCAGATCTACGCCGCCGGCAACTTCATCGAGGCCACCAGCGACACACCCTTCTTGCAGATCGGCGAGCACAAATATGGCAAGCCGATCCTCGATCGCGCAGTGACCACGGCCACGTCGTTGACAGACGGCCTGAAATTGGCTCTGATCTCGATGGATTCCACCCTGCGCTCCAACCTCAGCGTCGGCATGCCGCTGGATGTGCTGACCTATCGCAACAACAACATCGATAGTGTCGACAGCCATCGCATCGAGGAAGGCGACGGCTATTTCCAGATGATTCGCGAGCGCTGGTCAGCGGCCTTGTCGGAGGCCCATCGGAACATACCCTCGCCAGACTGGCTGGGCCACCCCGCGGCCATCGGGAAACACGCCTGAGCGGCTGCGAAAAAACCGTCCGTCCGCTGCAGGTGATGACTTCACAAGCACTCAGCGCAACTGGCTGTCCTTGCTGCCGCGACGGTTGTACAGGCCGGCGCTGTGGCGTTGCGCGTCCTCCGCTTCCTGGCAGGCCACGCACAGCCGAACGCCGGGCACGGCCTTGCGCCGCGCGACGGGAATGGGCGCGTCGCACTCCTCGCAATGGGTCAGGCCGGGGCCGCGACGCAATTGCTGGCGCGCACGCTGCACGCCATCGTTGACGGTGGCGTCAATCTGATCCTGTACAGCGCCGTCGCCGGCCCAGCCGGTTGCCATCGAAACCTCCACAAATTTAACGTGAGGCCGTAGTCGCTCGACGCGACTTCACCCGCAAACCCTGGATATACCCTGGTTCAACCAACGACTTGGGTTCGCCCGGCTGGACTTTCAAGCACTGGAACAGGCCGGGGCCACAACGTACAAACGATGCAAATCCACCGACGCGCAGGATCGGCTGCGCAGGGCGGAATAATACAGCGGTGCGACCTCCGACTCCCCCGGCATGACCGGGTCACGGACAGCCCTTCCCGGACACGTGCGTCGATTCGCACCATGGCCTTTGATGACGGGAGTGCCAGAATGCAAAATCCGCCCCGCCAGGAACCGCGCCGTGACCGTGACCCCATCCACCGCACCCGAGCGCGCCGCCCTGCGCAGCGACGAAAGCGTGGCCAAGCAGCTGTTCCTTGGCAACATCCTCGAAGAAAACCTGTTTCCGTACCCGGAAATTCTCGCGCGCGACAAGGAAATGCTGAGCGCGATGACGGACGCGATCGACCAGTTTCTCGGCGAGAAGGCCGCCGACTTGAAACAATACGACCGCGATGCCGAGCAGCCGGCCGAATTCATCCAGGCGCTGCGCGACATGGGCCTGTTCGGGCTGATCATTCCCGAGGAGTTTGGCGGGCTGGAACTCTCCAACGGCGCCTACGCCCGGGTGCTGGGCCAGACCAGCAGCCACGACAGCTCGGTCTCGCTGACCATCGGCGCACACAGCTCGATCGGCATGAAAGGCCTGCTGCTGTTCGGCACGGACGAACAGAAACAGCGCTACCTGCCCCAGCTGGCCACCGGCGAGATGATTGCTGCATTCTGCCTGACCGAATCCGGCGCCGGTTCGGACGCCGCCTCGATCCGTACCAAGGCGGTGCGCAACGCCGACGGCAGTTGGACCCTGTCCGGCGAAAAGATCTGGATCACCAACGGCGGCATCGCCGACTTCTACACCGTGTTCGCCCGCACTGACACGCCTGAAGGCAAGATCACCGCCTTCCTGGTCGAAGCGGCCTGGCCCGGCGTCAGCCACGGTCCGCACGAGGACAAGATGGGCATCCGCGCCTCGTCCACCACCACGGTCGCGTTTGTCGACGTGCGGGTGCCGCCGCAAAACGTGCTCGGTCCGATCGGCAAGGGCTTCAAGGTGGCCATGAGCATTCTCAACAGCGGTCGCACCGGACTGGGTGGCGGCGCGGTCGGCGGCATGCGTTCACTGATCCGCCTCGCCTGCGCACAGGCCAAGCAGCGCAAGCAGTTCGACCAGCCGATCGCCGAATTCGGCCTGGTACGCGAGAAGATCGCGCAGATGACGGTGGATTGCTTCGCCGCCGAAAGCGCGGTGTGGCTGGTGGCGCACCTGATCGACAGCGGCGCAAGCGACTATTCGGTCGAGGCAGCGATGAGCAAGGTGTTCGCCAGCGAAGCGGTGCAGCGTGCCTCGTACGAAGCGCTGCAGATCGCCGCTGGCAACGGCTTCATGCGCGAGTTTCCGTACGAGCAGATCACCCGCGACACCCGCATCCTGTCGATCTTCGAAGGCACCAACGAGATCCTGCACCTGTACATCGCCTTGTCCGGACTGAAGGGCGTGGGCGCTGGACTGAGCGAGCTGAAGTCTGCTGTGGGCGAGATCTTCAATGACCCGATCAAGGGCTTCGGCGTGCTCGGCAGCTACACCGGCCGACGCGTGCGCGAGGCTACCGGTTACGGCATCGACCGGGTCGCCCACGAGCTGTCGCCGCGGCTGCGCAAGGTGGCCGGCATGTATGAGAAGTACACGGTGGAACTATCCAAGTCGTGCGACCAGTTGTTGCGTCGCCACGGCAAGAAAGCCGCCGATATGCAACACGCGCAGAAGCGCCTGGCGGACATTGCGATCGACCTGTTCGTGGGGCTGTGCGTGCTGTCTCGCGCCGACAGCCTCGAGAAAAAATCGCACCTCGCCGCGGACGAAGCCGTCAGCATCGCGGAAGTGTTCGCCAGGCAGGCACGTCGGCGCATGGCCCGCAACGTGCGTGGACTGGATCGCAACGAGGACGCGGCAATCGAGCAATTGGCCGGCGCCGTGCTGGCGCATGACGGTTACATGTGGGATGTGATCTAGGCACGCCCTGGATTTGCTGCTGGAAGCACTTCTCGCGGGTTGGGGGAAACGTATTGGTTGTTGGGTATCCAGAGCAAAGGCATCGCCCGCGAGCGGGCTCCTACGCGGTTCAATATGGTCAGGAAGCGCCCGAGTTGATCCTGACGCGGGAGTCTGCTGGCGGGCGATGCTCTTGGCTCTTCGTCACCGGGCACGGACCCGGTTTGACAGTCTGAGTCCGCCACGCCATAGTTCAGCGGCCTTGACGGGATGGGGACGGTCATGATCCTGCAGAATGTCATCTGGACCATCGCACTGGTCGGCATGGGTCTGGTTGCGCTGGGTTTCATCCACGTGATCTATCAGGCCGGCAAGCCAGCCGACGACGCCGCGACGCGCAAGGCCGCGCATACTTCCAACATACTGCGACGATGGCTGTTCGGCGCGATGCTGGTGATCTTCGTGGGCGTCACCTACGGCACCCTGCGCCACTTCCCGATTCCTCCACAGAACACACCGCTGGACATTCACCAAGTGGTGGACGTGGTCGGGCAGCAATGGTCGTGGCAGATAACCCCGGATACCGTGCACGCCGGCAGTCCGGTGGAGTTCCGGGTCACCAGCAAGGATGTGAACCACGGTTTCGCGATCTACGCGCCGGATGGCCGTATCGCGACCCAGACCCAGGCCATGCCGGGCTTCACCAACAAGTTGGTTTACACCTTCACGCAACCGGGCACCTACAGGGTCATGTGCCTGGAGTACTGCGGCATCGGCCACGCGCCGATGACCTCCGAGATCAAGGTAGTCGCAGCGGGCGGAGACTGATCATGGCTGCACTGACGATGTATCCGGACAACGAGCGTCTCGACGGCGGTAACCGGATCGCCTTCAACCTGTACATCATCTCGTCGGTGGCGTTGTTCGTGCTGATGATGCTGCTCGGGCTGGCCATGCGCATGGGACAGGCCACCTGGCTGTCGGTGCCGGCCGACCTGTTCTACCGCATCCTGTCGATGCACGGCGCCGGCATGGTCGGCACCGCGGGGTTGGCGACTACGGCAGTGATGTGGTTCTTCCTGCGCAAGTACGT
>CAJDTN010000033.1_pt1 | contig 25838 bp, 22 predicted proteins | sample 7389801 | NCBI WGS metagenome assembly CAJDTN01 (sample SAMEA7055653, study PRJEB34461) | soil metagenome | biome: terrestrial ecosystem; feature: Peninsula; material: soil | place: Antarctica | collected 2016
TACCGAGTTGTCGGTGGTCGCGCAAATCGCGCTGGTGCTGCTCATAGGCATCGTCAAGAAAAACGCGATCATGATGATCGACTTCGCCCTGGTCGCCCAACGCGAACATGGCAAGAACCCGCTCGAAGCCGCCCGCGAAGCCTGCCTGGTGCGCTTCCGCCCGATCATGATGACCACCATGGTGGCAATCCTTGCCGCGCTGCCGATTGCCATCGGTCTGGGCGAAGGCAGCGAGTTGCGTCGCCCACTTGGCATCGCCTTGATCGGCGGCTTGCTGATCTCGCAAAGCCTCACCCTGCTCAGCACCCCGGCGCTGTACGTGATCTTCTCCTGTCTGGCCGAACGGCGTGCAGCGTGGAGTGCGCGGCGGCGGGCACGCAAGGCACTGCGGCACCGCCAGCGACTGCTGCAAACCTGAACGTGACGGTTTCGCGTGGGTGCCTGGCCGCGCCAACTGAATGACGGATTCATGAACTCACGCGTCGTTAACCGGAGCGTGCGCAACACTGCCGCCCTTCCGAAATACGGAGATGCGCGCCATGGGCGACGAGACCGGCAAGCCGGATTTTTCCAACGTGCAGGGCAGCGTGAAGTCCACTCCGTCGGCTGCGCCGGCCATGGCGGATTTCAGCAATGTGAAATCGCAGGTAAGTTCCACGGTCGATGAGGCCACCAACTACATCGTGGCCAAGGGCGACAACCTGTCGAAGATTGCCGGGCGTTTTTACGGCAACGCGAATGCGTGGAAGTCGATTTTCGAAGCGAACCGCGACCAGCTTTCGGATCCGGACCGCATCAAGCCTGGTCAGATCCTGAAGATCCCGCCCAAATCCTGAAGCAGGAGACGCCCCATGAAGACAACACGCCAACCCTTGATCCTCGCCGCCGCATTGGCCGCCGCACTGGCGCTGAGTGCTTGCGGCAAGAGCAACGAACCGGCTTCGCCGTCCGCACCGCCGCCGGGTGCTACGGCGATGACGCCACCGGTGACGCCACCGATGGCCCCGCCGCCATCCGCCACGGCGGCGATGCCCGGCGGCGATGTCAGCACCGCGGTGAGCTTCAGTTCGCTCGAGATCGGAGCCAGCGTCGATGCGAACAACAACATCCGCGCCAACAGCACCAGCTTTGCGCCGAAGGATAGTATCTACGCCTCGGTCGAGACCGTGGGCAGTGGCCACGCCACGCTGGCGGCGAAGTGGACCTTCGACGGAGACCAAACCGTGCATGAGGACAGCAAGATGCTCGACACGATGGGCTCGCAGACTACCGCCTTCATGATCAGCAAGCCGGACGGCTTCCCGGTCGGCGACTACAAGGTCGATATATCGCTGGATGGCAAGCCCGTCGCGAGCAAGGATTTCTCGGTGAAGAAGTAAGCGCTCGGCGATTGAAGTGACACCGCGAAAGGGACGCGCATGGCGCGTCCCTTTCGCATGTGCGAGCCGGCCAAATGCCTGGTGGGCGGGACGACGTGACGACCCGACGCTTTCCCCGGCCGGGTGAAAACGCGACAATGGGGAGATTTCACGAACGCCCCGTGGGGACGGAGGGCATCAAGCGGCAACTTGATGCCCTCCGTCCCCTCACAGCAGAGAGGTTCACGCAGACCATGTCCACCCCGTCCAAGATCATCTACACGCTTACCGACGAAGCGCCGTTCCTGGCTACGCAATCGTTGTTGCCGATCGTCTCGGCTTTCACCAGCACTGCCGGAATCAAGATGGAGACGCGCGACATCTCGCTGGCCGGCCGCATGATCGCGCTGTTCCCCGAGCGGCTGAAGGAAGACCAGCGTATCGCCGATGATCTTGCCGAGCTGGGGCAGCTGGTCACCCAGCCCGAGGCGAACATCATCAAGCTGCCGAACATCAGCGCCTCGATGCCGCAGCTGAAGGCGGCAATCAAGGAACTCCAGGGCCACGGTTATGCGCTGCCGGATTACCCGGACGAGCCGAAGGATGCGAGCGAAAAGGACATCAAGGCACGCTACGACGGGGTCAAGGGCAGCGCGGTGAATCCGGTACTGCGCGAGGGTAATTCCGATCGCCGCGCGCCGGTGTCGGTGAAGAACTACGCGCGCAAGCATCCGCACAAGATGGGTGCCTGGAGCCACGACTCGAAGAGTCACGTGGTGCACATGGATGGCGGCGACTTCTACGCCAGCGAGAAATCCACCGTGATCGACGAGGCCGGCAATGTCAGCATCGAATGGTTCGGCAAGGATGGCAGCCATACCGTGCTGAAGCCGAAGACTGCGTTGCAGACGGGCGAGATCATCGACGCCGCGGTGATGAGCCGCAAGGCGTTGGCCGCCTTCCTCGACGCGCAGATCGAGGATGCGAAGCAGCGCGGCGTGCTGTTCTCGCTGCACCTGAAGGCGACCATGATGAAGGTCTCCGACCCGATCATGTTCGGAGTCGCCGTGAGCGAGTTCTACCGGGACGTGCTGAATAAGCACGCCGCCGCGTTGAAGCAGATCGGATTCAACCCGAACAATGGTATCGGCGACCTGGATGCGCGTCTGGGCACGTTGCCGGAAGCGCAGCAGGCGCAGATCAAGGCCGACCTTGACGCCGAATATGCGCAGCGCCCGGCGCTGGCGATGGTCAACTCCGACAAGGGCATCACCAACCTGCACGTGCCCAGCGACGTGATCATCGATGCTTCGATGCCGGCGATGATCCGCGACTCCGGCAAGATGTGGAATGCTGCGGGCAAGCTGCAGGACATCAAGGCGGTGATTCCGGATCGCAGCTACGCCGGGATCTACCAGGCCACGATCGAGGATTGCAAGGCACATGGTGCGTTCGATCCGGCGACCATGGGCAGCGTTCCGAATATCGGTCTGATGGCGCAGGCGGCCGAGGAATACGGGTCGCATGACAAGACCTTCCAGATCGCCGGCGACGGCGTGGTCAAGGTGATCGACGAGGCCGGCAAGGTGTTGCTGCAACACGATGTCGAGGGCGGCGACATCTGGCGCATGTGCCAGGTCAAGGACGCGCCGATCCAGGACTGGGTGAAGCTGGCGGTGAGTCGCGCGCGCCACACGCCGGCGGTGTTCTGGCTTGATCCGCAGCGCGCGCACGATGCGCAGATGATCAAGAAGGTCAAGCGTTACCTGAAGGATTACGACATCAGCGGACTGGACATCCACATCATGGATCCGACCGCGGCGACGCGCTTCTCGCTGGAGCGGATCCGAAAAGGACTGGACACCATCTCCGTCACCGGTAACGTGCTGCGCGACTATCTCACCGACCTGTTCCCGATCATGGAGTTGGGCACCAGCGCCAAGATGCTGTCGATCGTGCCGTTGATGGCCGGCGGCGGCCTGTTCGAGACCGGCGCCGGCGGTTCAGCGCCCAAGCACGTGCAGCAGTTCCTGGAAGAGAACCATCTGCGCTGGGATTCGCTGGGCGAATTCCTGGCGCTGGCCGCATCGCTGGAGCACCTGGGTCAGCGCGATGACAGTGTCCAGATCGAGGTGCTGGCAAAGACGCTCGACCAGGCCAACAGCAAGTTTCTCGACACCAACAAGTCGCCCTCGCGCAAGGTCGGCGAACTGGACAACCGCGGCAGCCATTTCTATCTGGCGCTGTACTGGGCGCAGGCGCTGGCCGCACAGGATGAGGACGCCGCGCTGAAGTCGAAGTTCGTCGCGGTGGCCGCGGCACTGGCCCGTGATGAGGCAAAAATCGTCGCCGAGCTGAACCAGGTGCAGGGCGAGCCGGTCGATATCGGTGGCTACTACCATCCGGACCTGGCCAAGGTCGGCAACGCGATGCGTCCCAGCGCGAGCTTCAACGCGGCACTGGCACTGCTGTCGGCGTGATGCGCGCGAGGGGACGGGGGACGTTAAGTCGCTACTTAACGTCCCCCGTCCCCTTAGCTACTGGCTTGGTCCAGCGCGGCCATGTCGCTGGCGCTGAGCGTCAGTGCGGTCGCGCCCCACGTTTCCCGCAGCTGTTCCACACTGGTCGCGCTGGCGATCGGTGCGCTGAGGCCCGGCCGGGCCATCAACCAGGCCAGCGCGACCTGGGCCGGGGTGGCGGAGTGCGCCGCCGCGACGTCATCCAGCGCGGTCAGCACGCCGAGGCCGTGCGCGTTGAGATGTTTTTTCACGCCGCCGCCGCGTGTGGCACTCCTGGCCAGGTCGGCGGCGCTGCGGTACTTGCCGCTGAGGAAGCCGCTCGCCAGCCCGTAGTAGCTGATCACGCCGAGATGTTCGCGCCGCGCCAACGGCTCCAGCTCCATTTCGTAACCGTGGCGGCTGACCAGGTTGTATTCCGGCTGCAGGCATTCGTAACGTGGCAGGCGGTGTTCCTTCGACACGGCCAGCGCATCGGCGACGCGCGCCGCGCTGAAGTTGGAGGCGCCGATCGCGCGAATCTTGCCGGCTTCGATCAGTCGGGCGAACTCGCCCAGGGTGTCGGCCATTGGCACGCTGGCATCGTCCTGGTGCGCAAAGTACAGGTCGATGCAGTCCAGTTGCAGGCGCTTCAGCGAACCGTCCACTGCCTGGCGGATGTTTACCGGTGACAGGCCGGGTTGCTCGGTCCACTTGGCTACCTTGGTGGCGATCAGCACCCGCTCGCGCTTGCCGCTGCGTTTCAGCCACTTGCCGATGATGGTCTCCGACTCGCCACCCCGGTTGCCGGGGACCCACGACGAGTACATGTCCGCCGTGTCGATCAGGTTGCCGCCGGCATCGACGAAGGTATCAAGCAATTCGAACGAGCACTTTTCGTCCACGTTCCAGCCGAAGACGTTGCTGCCCAGGACGAGCGGGGCGGTCGAGAGTGGAGAGTTGCCGAGCGGGCGCTGTTGCATGGGACACCGGAGTTTGTGCGGGGATCAGCTTCGAGGTGGTTGTGCCCGGCGCTGGATTCAAGCGCAGGGTGTGGCTTGACGAAACTCTGACCTGCGACGCTGTAGCATTCTCGACTCGCATGCCGCAAGGCCACGCTTGAGGAGTCAGTATCATGAAATCACGCGCCGCCGTCGCCTGGGCCGCAGGCAAGCCGCTCACGATCGAGGAGGTGGATGTCGCCGAACCGAAGGCTGGCGAGGTGCTGGTGCGCATCGTAGCTACCGGCGTGTGCCACACGGATGCATTCACCCTGTCCGGCGACGATCCGGAAGGGCTGTTCCCGGTAATCCTCGGCCACGAAGGCGGTGGCATCGTCGAGGAAGTGGGCGAGGGCGTGACGTCGCTGAAAATCGGCGACCACGTGATTCCGCTGTACACGCCCGAATGCGGCGAGTGCGAGTACTGCCGCTCCGGCAAGACCAACCTGTGCCAGAAGATTCGCGTGACCCAGGGCCATGGGCTGATGCCCGACGGCACCTCGCGCTTCTCATTGAACGGCAAGCCGCTGCTGCATTACATGGGCTGCAGCACGTTCAGTGAGTACACCGTCGTACCGGAAATCTCGCTCGCGAAGATCAACAAGGCCGCGCCGCTGGAGAAAGTGTGCCTGCTTGGCTGCGGTATCACCACCGGCATCGGCGCGGTGCTGAACACGGCGAAGGTCGAGCCGGGATCGTCGGTGGCCGTGTTTGGCCTTGGCGGCATCGGACTGTCGGTGCTGCAAGGCGCGGTGATGGCGAAAGCCGGCCGCATCATCGCGATCGACACCAACCCGGCGAAGTTCGAGATGGCGCGCCTGCTTGGCGCCACCGACTGCGTCAACCCGAAGGACTACCCGGATACGCCGATCCAGCAGGTGATCGTGGAGCTCACCGATGGTGGCGTCGACTACTCATTCGAGTGCATCGGCAATGTCAACTTGATGCGTTCGGCGCTGGAGTGTTGCCACAAGGGTTGGGGCGAGTCGATCATCATCGGCGTGGCGGGTGCGGGACAGGAGATCAGTACGCGGCCGTTCCAGCTGGTGACCGGCCGCGTGTGGCGTGGCTCGGCGTTCGGCGGGGTCAAGGGTCGCTCGCAGTTGCCCGGTTACGTCGACCGCTATATGGCCGGTGACATCAAGATCGACGAGATGATCAGCAAGGTACTGCCGCTGGAGCGCATCAACGAGGCATTCGAGTTGCTGCACGAGGGCAAGGTGATCCGCTCGGTGATCCACTACTAGCACTATTACCAAGGGGTGGAGGACATAAAGTAGCTACTTGATGCTCTCCGTCCCCTCTAAAATGGAGTCAATGATGAACCATGCAATCGCCACCAGCAGCACCCGTCGCCGTTGTTCACTGGGCGCACTCGTTGCCGCGCTGCTTGCCCTCGGGCTGGCCATGCCGGCCGCGGTGATGGCTCAGGCCGTGCCGGATCAGCCGACCGATGCTTTGGTGCCGCCCACCAGCGCCAGTGATTTCACTGCCGCGCAACTGGATGAGGTGCTGGCCGGCAACTGGCGCTCGGCGAGCAACCGTGCGCGCGACGCCTACCGCCACCCCAAGGCAACTTTGCAGTTCTTCGGCGTGCGGCCAGACCAGACGGTGGTCGAGATTACGCCCGGGGGCGGTTGGTACAGCGAGATCCTGGCGCCACTGCTCAACGACAATGGACACTACATCGCGGCCGTGGCGGCTCCGAAGGACGGCGCCGAGGCGAGCCGCGGCGACAGCGCGCTACAGCGCAAATTTGCCACCGATCCCGCGCACTACGGACATGCGCAGATCGTCGAATTCAACCCGCGTACGCCTGCGTTCGGCGCTCCCGGTTCGGCCGACATGGTGCTGACCTTCCGCAACGTGCATAACTGGGCCAACAGCGCGCCGACGATGTTCAAGGCGTTCTTTACCGTGCTGCGACCCGGCGGTGTGCTCGGCGTGGTCGACCATCGCGCAGCGGATGGCGCGACGCTGGCAGCACTCAAGCAGAGCGGTTATTTGCCCACCAGTTACGTGGTTAAGCTGGCCACCGATGCCGGTTTCACGCTGGACGAGAGCAGCGAGATCAATGCCAATCCGAAGGACGGCAAAGACTATCCGAAGGGCGTGTGGACGCTGCCGCCCACGTTGACCATGGGCGACAAGGACCGGGCGAAATACCAGGCAATCGGCGAATCCGATCGGATGACCCTGCGCTTCGTGAAGCCGGCCCGGACCGTCCAGGCGTCCGAGGAAACAGAGGACGTCAAGTAGCTACTTGACGTCCTCCGTCCCCTTCCGTGCTGATCGCGCTCAACAAGCCGTATGGCGTGCTGTGCCAGTTTACCGACCCAGGCGGACGCCGCACGCTGGCCGATTACGTCCAGCAGAAAGACGTCTATGCGGCTGGACGGCTGGATCAGGACAGCGAGGGTCTGTTGCTGTTGACCGACGATGGACGGCTTGCGCATCGGCTTACCGATCCCCGGCACAAACACGCCAAGACCTACCTGGTGCAGGTCGACGGCGTGATCGACGAGGCGGCGCTGCAGGCGCTGCGCCGCGGCGTGGTCTTGAAGGATGGTCCGACCTTGCCGGCGATTGCCGAGCACGCGGCCGAGCCGGACTGGTTGTGGTCGCGCGATCCGCCGGTGCGTTTCCGCAAGACGATCCCCACCAGCTGGCTCAGCCTGAGCCTGCGTGAAGGCCGCAACCGGCAGGTGCGGCGAATGACCGCCGCGGCCGGCTTTCCCACGCTGCGGTTGATCCGCGTACGTATTGGGGAGCACGCCTTGGATGGGCTGGCGCCGGGCGAGACGCGCACGCTGTTGCGCGAGTGAATCACGTCGCCGACGACGCGAGCCAACGGCATCGGTAGCATCGTGACGTAAAAGCATACGTTGACCGTCGCAAGATGTTGCTGTTAGGGTCAACCAGTCCCGCTTCTTCAGCGCAACCCGGTCACGCAAGTGGCCACCCGAACGAGCTCTTGGCTCGTTGGCGCACCGGAACGGGGTTTGCTCCGGCGCTGCCTGACGGGCAGCGGACGGCCAGCCACGAGATTCGGAGTTTGGGTCAATGGATGCGGCAGCAAGTCGCCTGGCCACTGCTACAGCGCCAGCCACCGCGAGAGTCGGGGCCCGTCAGCCCGACATGCCGCGCGATACAGGCTTGCCTGCCACGCCTGCAGACGAACCCCACCTGATACTGCCGGGTCACCCCCGGATCGAAAGTCGAGGCGCCCCCGTCCGGGGCCGCCTCCACCCCGCCGTGCCGTTCGGCGCGACGGACTCTCCAATGGGAAGAACAACCATGCATAGGAAGATCTTGGTTCGGGCGGTGGCGCCGATGCTGCTGGGGTTGCTGGTCGTCGCCGGTGCGGCGACTGCCGGCGAGCAGAAACCGGTTGCGCCGCCACTGGCGTCGATCAATGTCCAGGGTGTGCAGGTGGCGATCGATCCAGCCACCGGTCGTCTGGTGGCGCCGACCGCCGAGCAGCGTGCGGCCTTGTCTCGCGCCATGCTCGAACCGTCAGCCGCCAGTGCGCCGACTGCCCGTGCCGGCCTGCGCAGCATCGGCGCACCGCGCAATGAAGCCGAGGCACTGCAGACCTTTCGCAACATCCGCCTGCAGAACGGTCGTCAGGCGATAGGCATGGATGTACCCGAATCCCTGATGAGCGGCCTGGAAGCCGAGCGTGCTGCCGACGGCAGTGTGAACATCCATCACCAAGGCGATAGCCACCAGGCCGCGACGGAGGTGACCCAATGATTCGCCACAACGTGTTGTTCCGCGCCTTGCTGGGCGTCGGTCTGCTGGGCATGGTCGGTTATGTGTCCGCTGCTGAAATCAAGATCGACAACCAGGATGTGGGCACCGGTCAGGGCCTGGACGATCCGACCCCGGCCAGCCCGGTCGGCGGCAATCCGGGCGCCACCCGCGGCGAGCAGGCGCGCATCGTGTTCCAGTTCGCTGCCGATCTATGGGGCGCGGTGTTGAAGAGCGATGTGCCGATTACGGTCAGTGCCAGCTTCGCCCGCCTATCGTGCACTGCCACAGCCGGCGTACTGGGTTCGGCCGGACCCACTTTCATCTTCGGCTTCGAGGATCCGGCGCCGACGGGCGCGTTGGCCAATACCTGGTACCACTCGGCGCTGTTCGATTCACTGGCGGGTGAGGATGCGGCGCCTGGTCAGGCGGATATCCGCGCGCGCTTCAACGGCGCACTGGGCTCCACCGGTTGCCTCGAAGGCTCCGCCTGGTACTTCGGCCTCGACGGCAACCAGCCGGCCGGCTCGATCAACTTTCTAAACGTGGTGCTGCACGAGATGTCGCATGGCCTGGGCTTCTCCGGCTTCGGCAGTCTCACCACCGGCCAGCCGCTGGCCGGCCTGCCAGACATCTACAGCACGTTTGTCTTCGACAACACCCGGCAGAAGAGCTGGTATGCGATGACGCCCGCCGAGCGCGTCGGATCGGCAGTGAATGACGGCAACCTGGTTTTCACCGGCGCCAACGTCAAGGCCGAAGCTCCGCTGTGGCTGACGCCACCGCTGCTGCTTCGTATCAGCGCGCCGGCGGCTGCTGCAGGCGACTACGCGATCAACCAGGCCGCGTTTGGTCCGGCGGCCAGCACCAGCAACTTCAGCGGCAGCATTGTCGCGGCGGTTACCGGCGCCAATGCCGAAGGCTGCACGCCGTTCGACAATGCGGCGGCAGTGGCTGGCCATCTGGCGCTGGTCAGTCGTGGCAGCTGTGCCTTCACCGTCAAGGTGGACAACGCGCAACTTGCCGGCGCCACCGGCGTGATCATCGCCAACAACCAGGCCGGCACCATCGTGCCCGGCGGCACCCCGGTCAATCCGGTCACCGTCCCGGTAATCTCGGTGAGCCAGGTCGACGGCAACACGCTGAAAGCCAACCTCGGCGGTCTCACCGGCGCGCTGGCACTGGGGACATCGCTGGCCGGTGCTGATGCCGCCGGCAACGTGCAGCTGTACGCGCCGACTGCACTGGCCCAGGGTTCGTCGTTCTCGCACTACGACACCCGGCTGACCCCGAACGCCTTGATGGAGTACGCGATCAGTTCAGATCTGCTCAGCCAGATCACTCTCGATCTCACGCCCGCCCTGTTCAAGGACGAAGGCTGGCAACTCAACGAAGGCAGCCAGCACCTGCTGCGTTGCGACACCCGCATCCCCACCTTTGCACCCGGTGGTTTGATTGTCGGTGCCAACGTGGTGGCTACTGCCAAGCTGCTGGCGGGATCCGCTGCTTCGCTCGGCGAGTACCGCACGGCCATCCACAACTACGCCAACGGGCTGGCTGCCGACGGACTGCTCAGCAAGCACCAGGCGACTCGCCTGAACAGCTGTCTGAACCCGGCCAAGACGCGCGACCAATTCGCGGCCTGGGGCATCGGTGAGGGCCACCCCGGTCATGGCCACGGGAAAGGTGGCAACTCCAACCACGGGCACTAAAGCAGCCAGGGATCCCGCCGACACGGCGGGATCCTTCCGTGTCGCCCGCTGAAGCGATTTCCAACTCGCCCGCAGACACGGTGGATCATGATCCACTCACCAACCCGAAGAACGCCTCGGCCGTCGCGGTGCTGTTCGCCGCAGTGACTTCAACCGGTTCGCCGCGGTCGCGCGCGATCTCTTCACAGATGTGTTTCAGGTACATCGGCTCGTTGCGCCGCTGCGGCGGTGGCGGCCGTACGGTGCGTGGCAGCAGGTAGGGCGCGTCAGTCTCGATCATCAGCCGGTTGGCGGGAATCTCGCGCACCAGTTCGCGCAAATGGGTGCCACGACGCTCGTCGCAGATCCAGCCGGTGATGCCGATGTGGCAGTCCAGCGCCAGGTAATCGCGCAGCGCCTCGCCGGTGTCGGTGAAACAGTGCACCACGGCAGCCGGCACCTTGTCGCGATAGCGCCGCAGCAGCGCGATGAAATCGTCGTGGGCATCACGCTGGTGCAGGAACAACGGTTTGTGCATGTCCACCGCCATTTGCAGCTGGCGTTCGAATACCTGCAACTGCGCGTCGCGCGGAGAATAGTTGCGGTTGTAGTCCAGGCCGGTCTCGCCGATCGCGCACACCGCCGGATCGCGCGCCAGTTCGCGCAGTCGGCTATCGGTGGCGTCGTCGTAGTCGATCGCGTGATGCGGGTGCACACCGGTGGTGGCGAACAGCCGACCGGGGTGGGCGTGGGCCAGGGCCAGGGCGTGGTGACTGCCGTCGTCCGAGGCGCCGGTGACGATCATCCGGCCTACGCCATGCGCGTACGCGCGCCCAAGTACCGCCTCGAAATCGTGGAGGAACGATTCATGACCAAGGTTGGCGCCGATGTCGATGAGCTGCATGTCCGGCCTGTACGCGGTGGAGGCTTTCACCAAGAATCTGGAAGTGTGAAGAGGTCCCCTGGATTTTTCCAATGGAGAGAGTCGTCGCCGGCCTCGTGAAGTGAGGAAAGGAGGGCAGTAAGTTGCTATTCAATGCCCTCCGTCCTTGTGAGCGAGGTGCTACCCTGCGGCCCGTGCGGCCGGGCAACTACCTGTCACGACGGGTTTTTTCGGGCTGCCGGCTGCCGGCGGAAGTGCCATGCGAAGCACGTTTTGCGGTCAACGAATTGGGTAGCCTTCCGTTGTATCAATAGCGGCCATGACAAGGCATCGTGTCCGCACCTTGCCGCAGGGGATGACCATGAGTGATGTTCTGGATCCGGCCATCGACGCGGCACCAGCGGCCTGCGAGGATGAATCGTCGCCACCGCCGCCGGTAGATCATGCGCCGCGATCGGCGGTCGCGCTGGCGACCGCGCTGCTCGGCACGGCGGCGCTTGCCGGTTGCGGCGGTGGTGGCGGCCCCGCGTCCCCACCGCCCGCGGTGCCGGGTGGTTCGGCGCCAGCGCCCGCGCCAGCGCCTGCTCCCGCTCCCGCCCCACCGGGGCCCAAGCCGACGCAGGCTGAAGCGGCGCGCTTCCTGGGCCAAGGCGGGTTTGCGGCAGGCTCGGCCGACCTCGGTACGATCACCTCGCTGGGTTACCAGCGCTGGCTGGACAGCCAGTTCAGCATGGCGGTGTCGAAACCGTCGGCGTGGTCCTGGATCCAGTCCCAGCCGGTGGTGAGCAGTACGTCGGCACGGGCCGATTTCAGCATCTGGCGCCGGTTGATTTCTTCGCCCGATCAGTTGCGCCAGCGCGTGGTACTCGCACTTTCGGAAATTTTCGTCATATCGACCTCGTCGTTGGCTGGCGTTTCCGATACGGGATCCACCGCAGCAGCTTACTGGGATACCCTGGAACAAAACGCTTTCAGTACCTTCCGCCAGTTGCTGGGGGCCGTATCGCTGTCCTGCGGGATGGGCGTGTTCCTCAACATGCGTGGCAGTGTCAAGGTCAACCCGAAAACCGGCGGGCAGCCGGACGAAAATTATGCGCGCGAGGTCATGCAGTTATTCAGCATCGGCCTGGTCGAGTTGAACCCCGACGGCAGCTCCAGACTGGATGCCAACGGTCACGAGATTTACACGTATACGCAGGAACAGGTGACTGCCTTCGCCGCGGTGCTGACCGGCTGGAACTTTGATCTGGCGAGCGGCGTGAAACAGACCGACGACCCGGCGTTCGCCACCCGTCCGATGGTCAACGATCCGAAGAAATTCTCCGAGGGCGACAAGAACATGCTTGGCACTGCCATTCCGGCCAGTGCCGATGGTCCTGCAGCGCTGGGGATGGCGCTGGATGTGCTGTGCAACCATCCCAACAATGGCCCGTTTATCGGCCGTCAGTTGATCCAGCATCTGGTTTGCTCCAACCCCAGTCTGGCCTACGTGAGTCGCGTTTCGGCCGTATTCAACAACAACGGCAAGGGCGTGCGCGGGGACATGCGGGCCGTGATCACGGCGGTGTTGATGGATACGGAGGCACGCAATCCCCCGCCCGGCCCGGCCAACGGCAAGCTGCGCGAGCCGATCGCGCGCTTCGTGCAGTGGGCGCGGACCTTCAACCTGTCCTCACCGTCCGGCCTGTGGGACATCGGCAACCAGTCCGACCCGGCCCGACGGCTGGGCCAGAGTCCGCTGCGAGCGCCATCGGTATTCAATTTCTTCGCGCCGGACTTCGTGCCATCCAATTCGATCCTGGGCGACAACGGCATCACCGCGCCCGAGTTCCAGATCTGCAGCGAAACGACCGTGGCCGGCTATCTCAACTTCATGCAGAGCGTGATCCAGTACGGCATCGGCGGCGGCAGCAGCGGCTCCACGATGGGCTCGCAGAGTTCGTGCAAGCCCGTCTACAGCGGCGAGCTGACGTATGCCAGCGAGCCGGACAGCCTGGTGGCGCGCTACAACTTGCTGCTTGCCGGTGGCCGACTGGGCGCGGACACCGTGTCCACGATCACCGACGCCATCAGCAACGTGAAGGTGGACGCCGCCAATCCCAATCCCGGTTTGAACAATCGCGTGTGGGCGGCGATTTTTCTGGTAATGGCCGCTCCCGACTATCTGATCCAGCAATGAGACCGTCATGCACATAAGCAAAACCGTCGATCTGCAGCGTCGCGCCTTCCTGCGTCGCAGTCTGGTGCTGAGCGCCTACGGTCTGGCGGCTCCGCTGGTCTCCACGCTGGGTTATGTTGGCGCGGCTTCGGCAGCGGGTGCGCCTGGCGACTACAAGGCGCTGGTCTGTGTGTTCCTGTTCGGCGGCAACGACTACGGCAACACCGTGGTGCCGTACGACCAGGCCAGCTACGACGCCTACAGCAAGATCCGGCTCAGCCTGGCTACACCGCGCGACCAGCTTGCCGCCACGGTGCTCAACCCGTCTGTAGCGCTGCCCGACGCACGCATGATGGCGCTGGCCCCCCAATTGGCGCCGCTGATCCCGATCTTCAATGCGGGCCACCTTGGCGTCATGCTGAATATCGGCAACCTGGTGCAGCCGACCACGCTGGCGCAGTACAAGGCAAACAACGTGCCCTTGCCGCCGAAGTTGTTCTCGCACGCGAATCAATTGGCCGAGTGGCAGACTGGCGGGCCGGACACCATGAACACGGGCTGGGGCGGACGCATCGCCGACCTGCTGATGGGGGCCAACAACATGCCGGCCTTCTCCTGCGTCAATATCTCGAGCAATGCCGTCTTCATGGCCGGAAAACAGGTCAACCAGTACCAGATATCAACGTCCGGACCGACCGCGATCCAGGGGCTGGGCAAGTCCATCTACGGCTCCAGCAGCGTGCCTTCGGCGCTGCGCGCGCTGATCACCAGTCCGCGCAGCCAGTGGCTCGAGCAGGATCTCAACCAGATCACCAATCGCTCCATCGACGCGCAAGCGTCGTCGGCGGCCGCACTGGCGGCGGTGCCACCCTTTGCCACGCCTTACGACAGCGCCAATCGCCTGGCCATGCAGTTGCAGATGGTGGCGCGCATGATCGCGGCGCGAACCGCCCTGGGTGCGGGTCGGCAGGTGTTCTTCGTGTCGTTGGGCGGGTTCGACCTGCACGACAACCTGGTGGCCCAGCATCCCGGCCTGCTGGCCACCTTGGGCGGCGCACTGGCGAGTTTCCACGACACCACGGTCGAACTCGGCGTGGAAAATCAGGTCACCGCCTTCACCGCCTCCGACTTCGGCCGCACGCTCAGTTCCAACGGCGACGGCGCCGACCATGGCTGGGGCGGTCACCACCTGGTGATGGGCGGTGCGGTCAATGGCGGGCGTTTCTATGGCCAACTGCCCGACGTGAGCGTCAATGGGCCGGATGACGTGGGCCAGGGTCGATTGCTGCCCACCACGGCCGTCGATCAGCTGGCGGCCACGCTGGGCAGCTGGATGGGTGTCTCCGACACCGATCTAGGCACCGTGGTGCCGCAGATCGCGAACTTCTCCACCCGCAACCTTGGCTTCATGACGGCTTGAAGTGGTGAGTGGGATCCGTGCCGGCTCGGTCGATACTCGCCTGTCGCCGGCCGGATGTGATACCAATGACGTTTGCGGCGTGGCGTCGGGGGGTGCGACGCGGCGTGGGCATGACGAGCGGGGTGAAGGATGTCGGCAGCGATCGAGCCGGCGGTCAGCGGAGCAGGTGCGGCAGGCGACGACCGTGAGACGGAAGTCTGCGCGTGGCTGGTCGCGCGTGGTCGCCTCAAAGACAGCGACCTGGGTCGCGCACGGCGCTTGCACGAGGAGTCGACCGAAGGCACCCTGACCACGCTGATGGCGCGACTTGGGCTGGTCTCCGAGCGCGATCTCGCCGAAGGGTGGGCGGCATTGCTGCAGGTGCCGCTGCTGTCCGCGCGCGATGCGCCGGAGTTGCCGCCGGCCGACCTCGAGCTTTCGCTGCGTTTTCTCAAGCAACAGCATGTCGTGCCGGTGCAGGATGACAAAGATGGGCTGGCGCTGCTCGTCGCCGATCCGGCCGACCCGTATCCGCTGCAGGCCGTCGAGCTGGCCGCCGGCCGGCCGGTGGCGTTGCGGGTGGGCCTGCGCTCGGAAATCGACGGGTTGATCGAGCGCTATTACGGCAGCGGCCGTTCGGCGATGGGCACGATCGTGGAGAACCTCGACGGCAGCGCCGCCGAGGAGGACGACGTCGAACACCTGCGCGACCTCGCCTCCGAGGCGCCGGTGATCCGTCTGGTCAACCTGATCTTGCAGCGCGCCGTCGAACAACGCGCATCGGACGTGCACATCGAGCCGTTCGAGAACCGGTTGAAGGTGCGTTACCGCATTGATGGCGTGTTGCACGAAGTGGAAGCGCCACCATCATCCTCGACCGCGGCGGTGATCTCGCGCGTGAAAATCATGGCACGCCTCAACATCGCCGAGCGCCGCCTGCCGCAGGATGGCCGCATCCAGCTGCGTGTGCAGGGCAAGGAGCTGGATCTGCGCGTGTCCACCGTGCCGACCAGCTTCGGCGAATCGGTGGTGATGCGCATCCTCGATCGTGAGTCGATCGTGTTCGACTTCGCCTCGCTGGGCTTCACCGACAGCTTCCAGTCAAGCTTCGTCGCCGTGCTGAACCGACCGCACGGTATTTTGCTGGTCACCGGTCCCACCGGTTCCGGCAAGACCACCACGCTGTACACCGCGCTGTCTCAGATCAACACGCCGGACGTGAAGATCATCACCGTCGAGGACCCGGTCGAGTATCAGATCGAGGGCATCAACCAGATCCAGGTGAAACCGCAGATCGGGCTGGATTTCGCCGGTGCGCTGCGCTCGATCGTGCGCCAGGATCCGGACGTGATCATGATCGGCGAAATGCGCGACCTGGAGACCTGCCGTATCGCGATCCAGTCCGCGCTTACCGGCCACCTGGTGCTGTCCACCCTGCACACCAACTCCGCTGCCGGCAGCATCACCCGCCTGCTCGACATGGGCGTGGAAGACTACCTGCTCGGCTCCACCGTCAACGGCATCCTGGCGCAGCGGCTGGTGCGCCGGCTCGATCCGGAAACCGCGATCCCGTACGAGGCACTGCCCGAGGTGATCGAGCAGTTCGGGCTGGAAAAATATACTGACGAGCGGCCGATCAAACTGTGGAAACCCGGCAGCAGTGCGGCCAATCCCAGCGGCTACCACGGTCGTCGCGCCATCATGGAATTCTTGACTATCAGCGACGCTTTGCGCCGGCTGGTGATGCAGCACGCCAACGAAGGCGATATCGAAAAGCAGGCTCGCAGCGAAGGCATGCGCACCATGTATGAAGACGGCATCGCCAAGGCCGTCGCCGGCATCACCACGCTGGAGGAGGTGCTGCGTGTTACGCAAGAAGGCTGAGAATCGGGATTCGGGATTCGGGTTTGGCAAGAGCAAGAGCGGCCTGCGGCGAACCGGTATGGCGCCGCACGGCCAGGCTCTTTCCGTATCTCGAATCTCGAATTCCGGCTTTCAACAGCCGGAGGGCGGGTCATCCCGGCTTTCCCGAATCCCGAATCCCGAATCCCGATTCCCGGCTCTTCAATGACCCAATTCAGCTACAAAGCCGTCAGCGACGCCGGCGAGACGCTGTACGGCCAGATGGAGGCGGCCAGTGTCGAGGAGGTGATCGGGCGGCTGCAGGACCAGGGCCACACGCCGCTGGAAGCGGGGCCGGCGGATGGCGCGGCGAGCGGTGGCGTGCTGGCTGCATGGTTCAAACGCGGTCCGTTCAGCGGCGATCAGCTGGCTCAGTTCACTCATCAATTGGCGACCTTGCTCGGTGCCGGGCAACCGCTGGATCGGGCGTTGACCATCCTGCTCGAACTGCCCGAAGGGGAGTCCGCGAAGAAGCTGATCGAACGCGTGCGCGATCGTGTGCGCGGCGGCACCACGCTGTCTTCGGCGCTGGACGGGGAGCATGGCGTATTTCCCAAGCTCTACGTCAGTCTGGTGCGTGCCGGCGAAGCCGGTGGCTCGCTGGAAGGCACCCTGCGGCGGCTGGCCGATTACCTCGAACGGGCGCAGGCGCTGCGTGGCAGCATCGTCAACGCACTGATCTATCCGGCGTTCCTGATGGTCGGCGTGCTCGGCTCGCTGGTCCTGTTGCTGGCTTATGTGGTGCCCCAATTCGTGCCGATCTTCCAGGACATGCAGGTGCCGATTCCGTGGATCACCGAGGTGGTGCTGGCGCTCGGCAACGCGTTGCAGGCGTGGTGGTGGCTGATTGGCATCCTGGTCATTGGCGGCATCCTGATCCAGCGTGCGCGATTGCGCGACCCGCAGACGCGGCTGGCCTGGCACACCCGCCTGCTGGGGTTGCGCGTGATCGGTCCCTTGCTGCTGAAAGTGGAGACCGCGCGGATTGCCCGTACCCTCGGCACCTTGCTCAAGAACGGCGTGCCGCTGCTGAGTTCGCTGACCATTGCGCGTCAGGTCACCGGCAACCTTGCCCTGGATTCGGCCTTGAGCGCAGCGCACGAACAGGTCAAGGGTGGCGCCGGGCTGAGCCTCGCGCTGGGGCAGTCGAAACTGTTCCCGCGGCTGGCGTTGCAGATGGTGCAGGTTGGCGAGGAAGCCGGCCAGCTCGACGGCATGCTGCTGAAAGTGGCCGACACCTTCGAGCTGGAATCCCGCCGCTCGATCGATCGCCTGCTGGCCGCGCTGGTGCCGACGCTGACCATCGTGATGACCGTACTGGTGGGCATCATCATGGCCGCGATCCTGCTGCCGCTGTTGACGTTGACCAGCAGTATTCAATGAGCTAGTGGAGTGAAAGTGATGATTCGTTTTTTGAAGCGGGAGCAGGAAGCGGGAAACCGGGAGCGTGCGGCCCGTCGCCAGCCCGGAGCAAACGCCCTGTTGATGTCCCGTTCAAAGCGGAAAAGCGGGTCTCGGGTGATTCCTCCAGGTTCCCTGTTCCCCATTCCCCGTTCCCCGCGCGCTTCCCGCGTCAGCGGCTTCACCCTGCTCGAAATGCTCGCGGTCATCGCGCTGATCGGCATCGTCGCCGTGGCGGTGATCACCAAGGTCATACCGAGCTTCGACAAGGGCAAGTACAAGACCGGCAAGATCCAGCTCAACACGTTGAGCCAGGACATCGACAATTACATGCTCGACAACGGCTCGCCGCCACGGCAATTGCAGGATCTCGTCGCGAAGCCGGTCAATGCGCCGAACTGGCAGGGCCCGTATGCCAAGGAGTCGCAACTGAGGGACCCCTACGGCCATGACTTCGGCTATCAGTACCCCGGCCAACACGCCAAGTACGACCTCATTTTCTATGGCGAAGACGGCAAGCCCGGCGGTGACGGGCTCAATGCGGACGCGGGCAACTGGCAGTGAAGTCGGGGATGGACAGTGGAGAACCTCATTAGCGTCGAAGGTCAGCTCTCAAGAGCCCCTCTCCCGCCGGGAGAGGGGTTGGGGAGAGGGTACGGGCGAGGCAAATTGTGGCAACCCTTCGCGATGTGTTCCTGCGCTCCGCCCGCACTCGCATCCGGCGCCGTGCGCCACCTTTTCCCGATGAGAGAAGGTCTGGCTCGCTCGGGCTTCGAAGCCAATCAGGATGGGGGATGGAGCATCGGGGAGGCGGCCGCAATGATGCCGGTGGGGGCTCACGTACCCGCGAGTTCTGACCATTCCCCATTCCCCATTCCCCATTCCCGGCGCGTGAAGCGCGCCCAAGGCTTCACCCTGCTCGAAATGCTGGTCGTCATCGCATTGATCGGCCTGGCGGCCGTGGCCGTATCGGTGTCGGTCACGAGTGGCCTGGCCAGTGCGCGGGTGCGCGCGGCCAGCAGCGAACTGGCCGGTGCGCTGCGGGCAACCCGCGCCCAGGCAATCGTGCACGGCGAGGAGCAGGTGTTTGATGTCGATACCCGCAGCAACAGCTACGACGGCGCAAAGCACCGCGACGTGGCCTTGCCCCAGGGTCTCAAGGTAAGCATTACCAGTGCGAAGGAGGACCGGCCCAACGACCACACCGGCCGCATCCGTTTTTTCCCCGACGGCAGCTCCACCGGCGGCCGCATCACGCTCAAGGCCGGCCAGCGCGAGTGGCACGTCAATGTGTCCTGGCTGACCGGCCAGGTGCGGGTGGTTGATACGGTGGCTTCGCGATGAAATTCGGGATTCGGGATTGGGGATTTGTCACAACAAGAGCAGCTTGCCGCGAACCAGCACGTTGCCGCGCGGCTGCGCTCTTTCCGAATCACCAATCCCGAATCCCGAATCCCGGGCGCGCGGCGCGCGTCAAGGGCTTCACCCTGCTCGAAGTGATCGCCGCCATCATGCTGCTGGCGATCGCATTCACCGCGTTGATGCGTGTGGCGGGGGGCTCGATTCGCCTCAGCCAGAATGCGAGTAACCACAGCGAGGCCGCGCTGTGGGCGCGCAGCTTGCTCGATACGGCATTCACCACCGAACCGGTCCAGCCGGGCATCACTTCGGGGCGCTTCGACCAGCGCTTCCGCTGGCAGCTCGAGGTGACGCCGTGGCGGCCTCCCGCTGCCCCGCCGAACACGCCGTTGCAGCTGTATCAGCTGGATCTGAATGTGATGTGGGGGTCGCCGGTGCATCCATACTCGGCGCACTTCCGTACCTTGCGGTTGGCTTCGGCAACACCCGCGACCGGCAACGGGCAGGCCTTTCCATGAAGCGTGCCGCCGGATTCACCCTGCTGGAGATCCTGGCGGCCCTGGTGCTGCTGGCGCTGCTGCTGGTGGGCGTGTACTCGGGCATTGCCAGCGCCAGTCGCAGCGTGCGCTCGGGTACCGCCGCGATCGAGCGGGTCGACCAGATGCGTTCGGCGCAGCAGTTCCTGCGCCGCGAACTGGCACAAAGCGTGACCGAGCCGATCGGCCACGCCGACGGCGGGGAGCCGATCTATTTCCAGGGCAGCGCGCATGAAATGCGCTATGTCGCACCGTTGCCGGGCTACCTCGGCAAGCTCGGGCCGCAACTGCAACAGTTGCAACTGGTCGACGACGGGCAGGGCGGCCAGCGCCTGGAATTGCGTCTGGCGCTGTTGCCGCCGGATGGCCAGCCGGCCAGGCCGCTGGGCGAGCCGCAGGTGCTGTTCGATCACATCAAGCAGGGTAGTTTCAGCTATAGCGGGGTCACCCCCCAGGGCCAGGTGGTGCCATGGTCGCCGCAGTGGGCTGATGGCCGGGTGTTGCCCTTGCTGGTGCGCATCGAGTTGCAACCGCAAGGTCGCGGCAGCTGGCCTCGGCTCGACGTGCCGTTGCGGGTCAACCCGGCCCAAGCCACTGGCTTGTTGCGCATGGGCCTGCCCGGGCAGGCGCAGCGGTGAGCGGCCGCCTGCTGCCACAGCGTGCCAGCCAGCGCGGGGTTGCCCTGCTGCTGGTGTTATGGGCGAGCACGCTGCTGGCGATCCTGCTGGGTGGCTATGCCGCAATGGCGCGCACCGAGGGCCTGCAGGCGCGCTATCAGTTCGCCCAGACCCAGGCGCATTACGCCGCCGAGGCAGGCCTGATGCGGGCGATCTACGGCCTGCAGGATCCGCGCATCAAGCAGCGCTGGATCGGCGATGGTCGGCCTTATACGTTCAAGTACGACCAGACCACCGTAGTGGTGCATGCGGTCGACGAGAGCGGCAAGGTCGATCTCAACACCGACACGCCCGAGGCGCTGCAGGGCCTGTTCCGGGCCGCCGGGTTGCCGTCGGATCAGGCCAGCCAGCTGGCCGACCGGGTGGTCGACTGGCGCAGCACGCCGACCCTCGCGAACGAAGCGGAAGGCCAGCGTGCGGCGTATATTGCCGCCGGCCGCGACTACGGCCCGCGCCACGGTCCGTTCGCCACGATCGAGGAGGCGCAGATGGTGCTGGGCATGACTCCCACGCTGTACCGGCGGATCGCGCCGGTGCTGACGATCTGGGCCGGCAACACCAGCCCGAACCCGAACACCGCGCCGCCACTGGCGCTGCAGGCGATCCCGGGGATCACGCCGTCGCAACTGGCGACGATCCAGGCCATGCGCGAAAGGAACGCGCATGATCCGAGTCTGGCTCTCGACAACGGAACAACGCATAGTATCGAGTCCGAGGCCACCCTGGCCGACGGGACGCGCGCGGTGCTGCGTGCGACCATTCGCATGCAGCCGGGTCTGGCCGGGGTGAAGCCATACGCGGTGTTGCGCTGGCAGGAGGGGAAGCAGGAATGAGTACGGCGATGCAGTCGCTGCGGCCGTGGCGGGATCGTGTACGCCGCAGTTGGCGTGCTTCGCCGCTGCCGGCGTTTCTGGTCTGGTGGGGCAGTGAACTGCGTGCGCTGTTGCCCGTGCACTGGCGCGGTTGGTTCGGCGCCGGCGCGGACTGGTACCTGTTGCAGGTCGTCGACGAATACTGGACCCTGCGCCGTCGCGGCGAGGCCGAGCCGCTGGCGGGCTGGGGCGAGGTGGCCGAGGGCACGCCGGCGCCTGCCTTCGACGCGGCACTGCAACACGTCGATCGCGAAGACCTGCGCGTGGCCCTGTTGTTGCCGGTCGCGCTGGTGCTGCGGCGCACGTTGCAGTTGCCGCTGGCAGCACGCGACAACCTGTACCAGGTGGTCGGCTTCGAGATGGATCGGCAAACCCCGTTCAGCGTGTCCCAGGTGTATTACGCCGTGCGCGAAACCGGCGCGCCGGCGGCGGTCGGGCGCTGCCAGGTGGAACTGGTGGCGGTCACCCGCGCCACCCTCGATCCGCTGCTGGCACGCTTGCGCGCGCAAGCCATTTCGATCGATGCGGTGGACGTGGCGCAGGCTGACGACCGGCTCGGCGTGAATCTGCTGGCGCCGGAACAAGTGCCACACCGGGCGCATCCGCGGCGGCGCCTTAACCTGATCCTGGGTGCGGCGGCGGTGGTGCTGCTGTTGCTGGCCGGCGGCGAGTGGCTGCACAATCGTGCGGCGGCGCTGGCGCGGATGCAGGCCGAGGTGGTCAGCATGCGCGGCGAGGCCCAGCAGGTAGCCGCGCTGCGCCAGCAACTGCAGGACAATGCCGGCGCCGCCGGCTTCCTGGCAAAGCGCAAGAAAGACACCGTCAGCGTACTGTGTATCCTCGAGGACGCCACCACCAGACTGCCGCAGGGCACCTGGCTGGAGCGTTTCAGCGTCGACAACACTGGCCAGATCGGCATGCAGGGACAGAGCCAGCAGGCGGCGAAGCTGCTCGATGCGCTGAAGGATTCCCGGGTGATCACCGACGCCGGCTTCCAGGGCAGCATCCAGCCTGACCCGACCACCGGCAAGGAACGCTTCTACCTGACCGCCAGGGTGATGCAGCCGGCCACCAGCAAGACCGCGCCAGCCACCGCCGGCACGGCAGGTGAACCATGAGAATGAGTGCGCTCAAACCGCGCGAGAGCCGCATCGCCGCGATCATCCTGCTGTTGCTGGCCGTGCTGCTGGTCTACTTCGTGCTTGTGCACTGGTGGTTCGTGGCGCCGCTCAACCGGATCGACGGCGAAATGTCTCAGCTGCGCGACACCCACAGCCGCTACGCGGCGGCGATCGCGGAAAAGCCGGCACTGCAGCAACGCCTGACCGCGCTGGGTGCCGGCCAGGCCGCCAGCGATGCCTTTCTCGCCGCCGCCGATCCGAACAACGCGGCGGCCGACCTGATGCAGCAGGTGGTCGACGTGGTCGGGCGCAGCACGCAGGGCGGGAGCTGCGTGGTGAGCCAGAAAATGCCACTGCCGTCACCGCCGACGCCACCCGGCGAGCCCTATCGCAAGGCCGCGGTCAGCATCAGCCTGAGCTGCGATATCGAACCGCTGGCGGCGGTGCTGCAGGCGCTGGAGCAGGGCACGCCGTACTTGTTCGTCGACGATCTCAGCATCTATCGCAACCCGGTGGCCGCGCGACGCGAGCAGGGCGCGCCGCTGGAAGTGCAGTTGACCCTGTCCGGTTACGTGCGCCCGTCGGCTGCCGTACCGTCCGCTCCGCCGACCGACGCCGGGGAGGCGCCATGAACGCCGCCCATCAACGGCGATTGACTCCGGTGCTGGGCGTCGTCGTCGTGGTGCTGGGTGCATTGCTGTTGCTGCTGCTGGCCGGCATGGGTCGTGGCGTGCGCTGGCCGGCACCACGCACGTTGCCGCCGTTGCCCCCGCCCGGAAACAGTGCCGACCTGCCGCAGCCCCAACCGCTGCAGCAATTCAGCGCGGTGTGGCAGAAACCGCTGTTCAATCCCGATCGTCAGCCGGTGGCGCATGCCGCCGCCGGCGGCAGCAACCTGGGCGACCTCGAACTGACTGGCATCATCATCACCCCGGATCTGCGCATGGCATTGTTGCACGACAAGAACGGCAACAAGGAGATCCGCCTGCGCGAGGGCGCGGCGCTGCCCGACGGCAGCGTGACCCTGGTCGAGGTGCGCCAGCGCTCGGCCGTGTTCGATTCAACCGCCGGCCGCACCGAGCTGAAGTTGCCGGCCGGCGCACCGATCGACAAGACCAGGGGCGGCGCCGCGGATGATCGCGGCCAACCGCCTGCGGCATCGGGCGCGGCGAGCGTGCGCGTGCAGCAGGACGGGTCGGCGCGAGCGAAGCTCGAGCTCGCGCCAGCTCCGCCGGGCACCCGGCCGGCGCCCTCCGCCCAGCTCGATCAATCACCCCAAACGACGCTCGAACGGCTGCGTCGCACTATTGAAAAACGTCGTGGAGAACGCGCTGCCGCGTCCCACGAAGGAGAACACTGAGCCATGGTCCGCCTATTCACCAAGCGCGTCTTGCGCATCATCATCCTGGCTGCTGCCGTGTGGCTCGTCGGTTGCGCCAGCCTGCCGCAACCGCGTGACGACGGCGCCCTGCAGCGCGAAGCCATGGCTGGCACCCACAATCCGGTGCCGGCACCGCTGCCGTTGAACCGGGACCTGGAGTCGTCTGCGGCGACGCCGCCGCAAGCCACCATCCACGAGGGCAGCGGTCAGTTCGTGCGGCCCACGGCGCTGGTCACGCCGCGCAAGACTGCCAGCGGCCAGAACGCAGTGACCTTCAACTTCGAGAACCAGCCGGTGCAGGCGGTGGTCAAGGCGATCCTCGGCGATCTGCTGAAACAGAACTACACGATCGTGCCGGGCGTGGAAGGCAACATCTCCTTCTCCACCTCCGAGCCGGTGGATCAGGAACAGGCGTTGCCGATTCTCGAGACCCTGCTCGGCTGGACGCACAACGCGTTGGTCAAGCGCGCCAGCGGCTACGTCGTGCTGCCGGAAAAAGATGCGGTCTCCGGCAACCTGGTGCCGAGTCTGGGCGCCGCCGCGCCCGGGGGCGGCCTGCAGGCGCGGTTGTTTCCGTTGCGCTATGTCTCCGCCACCGAGATGCAGAAACTGATCAAGCCGTTCGTGCGCAAGGATGCCGTGTTGCTGGTCGATCCCTCGCGCAACCTGCTGGTGCTGGCCGGCACGCCGCAGGAGCTGGCCGATGACGAGCGCATGGTGCGCACGTTTGACGTGGACTGGTTGCGCGGCACCTCGGTAGGCGTGTTCAACCTGCAATACGCCCGGGTCGGCGAGCTGATGCCCAAGTTGAACAGCTTGTTCGGCGAGCACGGCAGTACCCCACTGGCCGGCATGCTGCGCTTCATCCCGATCGAACGCACCAATGCGTTGGTGGTGATCAGCACCCAGCCCGACTACCTGCGCGAGGTGGGTGACTGGATCAGCAAGATCGACGCCGGCGGCGGCAACCAGCCACAGTTGTTCGTGTACGACGTGCGCAACCTGAAGGCCTCCGACCTGGCGAAGTACCTGGCGCAGATCTACACCAACGGCGCAGGCAGTGGCGGCGACAGCGGTGGCCAGGTCGGGCCCGGCCTCAGCAGCGGCACGCTGGGCAGTGCCGACAACGCCAATGCCACCAGCATGGGCAGCACCGCCGGGAGCTTCGGCAACACCGGCACGGGGATCGGTTCGCCCGGTTCGGGTGGGCTGAACGGCGGCCTGGGCAGCGGGCTCAGCGGCGGCGGTGACAGCCGCGACGGCAGCGGCAGCGGCGCCGGCCTGGGTGGAGCCATGTCCGCGGGCACGTCGTCTGCGTTCGGCAGCAATCAGGGTGGCGGCAGCGCTGCCAACAGCCAGCAATACGCCTCCAGCGACGGCAGTGTGCGGATCAGCTCGGTCGACAGCAACAACCAGTTGCTGGTTCGCGCCCGGCCATCGCAGTGGGAGGAAATAAAGCATGCGATCGGCAAGCTCGACAACGTGCCGCTGCAGGTGCAAATCGAGACGCGCATTCTCGAGGTCAAGCTCACCGGCCAGTTTCAGTTTGGCGTGCAGTGGTATCTGAAGGGGCTGGTTGGCAGCACCGTCGACGCCAATGGCAACTTCATCCCCGGTTCCACCACGGCCAGTCAGTACGGCGCGCTCGGCCAGGGTGGTCCCGGCTTCGGCGGCGAACCGTTCTTCTATTCCTTCCTCAACCACAACATGCAGGTGGCCATCCGCGCGATGGAAACCAGCGGCAACACGAAGACGCTGTCGGCGCCGTCGATGGTGGTGATGAACAACCAGGTCGGCAGCATCCAGGTCGGCGATCGCATTCCGATCAACCAGACCACGGTCAATACCGGC